>Ga0157375_10000880_pt1 | contig 26104 bp, 23 predicted proteins | sample M35metaG_FD_115311 | JGI IMG/M metagenome (GOLD analysis project Ga0157375, IMG submission 115311) | Miscanthus rhizosphere microbial communities from Kellogg Biological Station, Michigan, USA - M3-5 metaG | ecosystem: Host-associated > Plants > Roots > Rhizosphere > Soil | place: USA: Michigan... | reverse complement strand
TGGAAGCCGTTGCCCGGTAACCGTTCCGACCAGCGGCCTGCTACATGGGAACGGCCGGGTCGACACCCGCGTGCGGACCTGCCGGGTCGCTGGCCGGGCAAGAATGGAAGCAGTGACATGCTCCGCATCCATGGTCCATGGTTGGCGGCATGAGCCGATATCCGGGCGAGACCGCCCGAGAATGGGCCGCCCGCGCGACCTCACCGGCTCGTCGGCGACAGTTGCAGAAGCCGGTATTAATCGGACGCCGTGGGTCGTGAATAAGAGCAACGACGGAAGGTCGTTACTCGAAGCAACGGCCCGGCGAAAAGGATCTGTTGTGCTCCTGGCCCCGGACCGGTACACCAAGACCAGGCCACGCACCGATCCACGGCGGGTGGATGAGATGGAGGTTGCGATGCGACACACCGATTCGATGAGCAGCGACATGCAAAAGGCTGTGGAGGACTGCATGTCGTGTTCCATGACATGCGAGGAAACCATCACGTATTGCTTGAATCAGCCCGGGCAGATCGACGCGGCGATGATCCGGATGATGATGGATTGTGCCGAGATGTCGAAGATGTGCGCGGACATGATGTGTCGGATGTCGCCGATGCACATGGACATGTGTCAACTGTGTACCCGGATGTGCATGATGTGCGCCGAGATGTGCGCAGCCTCGGACGACGCGCAGATGATGAAGTTGGCCGAGATGTGTCGGACGTGTGCCGATTCGTGCCGAGCCATGGCCGGCGCCACCGCCTGATCTACCGACGAACGAAATTTGTTGAACCGCGGCTGGCTTGCATCGTCGTTGCTGGCTTTGGTATTCGGTGCACGGCTCTGGTCGCGCGTAGTCGTGCGTGATGTAGTCGGGTAGCGGCGGCGACGATTACTCGCTCTGATCCGGGCGAAGCGGTCGGTGGCGGCGTTGATCGCCACAGTCATACCGCCGCCGCCGTGACCGGTGTCGTCGAGAAACACGAGCTCGCTTACGTGCCAGGCCCGGTGCAGCGCCCAGGCTGTGCCGAGTAGACCGCCGACGTCGTAACGCCCCGTGGGATCAACGCGGCAAGAATCCCCTGGAGCCGTTCGATGTCACGCAGTAGCTGCCCCTCTTCTAGTAAACAGCGACGGCCGTGATGAGTTCGTCGTACCACGTCGAGGATCCCGGCCGGCGCCTTCCCAGATCGGCGCGTGAACGTGGTTCCACCCTGCCTGCGGCCGTGGGACGCTAACGCAAATCCAGCGGCGGCTTTGTGCGCCAAGGGCCGGTTAAAAGTAACGACGCCGGGTCGGCTGCGTGGGCGGCCGACCCGGCGTCGTGAGGTGGACCGATGTGCGGATTACTCGCTGTCGGCGCTGACCAGTCGCTCGATGAGTTCTTCGACGGTGCCGGACTTGGGCAGTTCACGCTCGGCGAGGAGGTCGGACAGCTCGGCCTTGGTCAGACCCTCGTACTGCTCCCGGGCCTCCTTGTCGGCCTGCCGGGCCGCGGCCCGTTCAGCAGCCTTGGCCTGCTTCTCTTGCTCCTTCTTCGCTTCCTCGACCGCATTGGCCTGCTCGTTGGCGAGGTCCTGGGCCTTCCGGGCCTGCTGCACGGTCTGGTCGGCAACCTTGTTGGTCTGGTCCTTGACAATGCCGGTGACCTTGTCGGCCTGGTCCCGCACCGTGCCGTACAGCGAGGTGACGATTTCGGCCCACCTGATGGCCAGGTCCCGGTTGAAATCGACCGACTGCTGCACGTACTCGAAGTACCGGGTGACCGGCTCGGTCAGATCAACCTCCGGGATCCACGCGACCACATTGGCCTGCTCGGTGAACTTCTCGACGCCCTGCTTGAAGGTTTCGACCGACTTCTCGGTGAGCTCGCGGGCCTTGCCCGTGGCGGCGGTGTAGGCCCCGTTGGTCGTGCTGATGGTGCTGGTCATGAAAACTCCCCTGTTGTCGGATCCGACGCTGGGCCGGATCGAAGGATCGTGGCGGCGCGGCGTCACCGTCCCGTGGACGACGCGGTGCCTCGTCATTGGCTGTGTTACCCCTGCGGTCGGTGCCACCGCTGTTAGCCACATTAGCTGCAGCCTTCGCTAACGAGCTAATCAATCGTGGATGGTGAACCCGATCGGACCAAGGAAACCTGGCCGGCGCGCTGGGTAGTCCGGGGTTGGGTGACGGTTGGTGTTGCCTACTGCGTGCACAGTGGGCAGTCCGCGCGGGGAATGGTCCGGACCACGACTTGCCGTTCCAGCAGAACGGTTTTGAGCCTGATCAGCATGCCTGGGTGGTTCAGCGGGACGTCGGCGTCGGTGCCGTTATCGTCGACCAGGACGAGGATCTTGCCGGTGGTGTCCCACAAGGCCAGGGCGATGCCGGCGTTGTACGCGGACCGGTAGCGGATCCCGGCGGCCGGGACACCGAGCGGGTGGTCCTCGTAGATCGCCCGGGCCCATTCCTGGGTGAGGGATCGGGGCAGGGCCCCGTCGCTCAGTGTCGGAAGCGCCCCGATGGCCATCGCGCTGCCGGGCCGGGCCAGGTCCAGCAACCGCAGGCGGGTGACCGGCTCGAGGAGCGCGATTCTCCAGGAGGGGCAGATCAGTGCCTCGCCGGCTTCGCCGAACACCTCACAGGCGCTGGTGGCCATGCTGTCCCCGACGTACAGCACGGACCGCCCGGTGGGGTCGACCGCGGGACGAGCGGGGTCGGGGGTGTGGGGGTCGAACCTGGCCAGCGGCCCGAAGGTGCGGGCGGTGTCGCCCCTGGGGGTGCGGGTGTCGCGGTGGTAGACCCGGCACCACCGCCAGCGGCGGCCGCCGCGCGCCCAGAAGTACGACTTGCCGCCGGAGTTGAGAGGTCGGACCGGCGGGGCGAGTGGTCTTACCAACCCTTCGCGGTCAGCGCCTGAGCAGCCCGGACCACCTCGTCGACCCGGTTCCCGGCGAGCAGGTCCCGGGGGGTGCGGCCGTCGAAGTCCGCCGCCGGCCGGGTCACCCACCGGGTGAGCGCCACCGGGCCGCCGGGAAAGACCCGGGCGAGCCGGTCGATGCCGTCCAGGTAGCCGTCGCGGGTGTCGGCGTCCAGCTGCCAGGCGGGGATCGCCCAGCGGCCCCGGTCCTTGATCCCGACGATGCGCCCCTGCTCCAGGTGTTTGGTGACGGCCTGTTCGGACAGTCCCAGCAGTGCCGCCGCCTGCCCTCTGCTGACTGATGCCTGCAGCACGGCGTGTCGGGTGAGGAACGCCTTTTTCAGATTCTCGGACTCCGCGAGCTCCTGCGCGGCCCGCGAGGGCGCCCGGCCCCAAACCGCGGGCAGGTCGACGTCCTGGTCGTCGTCGCCGATCAGCCCGTCGTTGGCCAGTTCTGCCAGGTCGGTGGCAATCCGGGCGATCCGATCCGCACGCGCCGAGTGGGTGGGTGCGGCGACTCCGGCAGCTACCGGTTTGACAGCTCGCTTGCCCACCGCTGGGCGGCGCCTGCCGGTATCGGCCCGGGTCATCGCCTACTCCGTCCATCCGCAACCAATGCAACTGAAGCAACCAAGATCAGCCTACCGCGTCCCGACGGAACGTCGTTATCACAGCCGTTAAGTGCCATAATAATGGCACATATCGTGACTGTCGGTGTGGTCGGCTGTACTCAAGACCACTACAAGTACCGCCCGCCGGGAGGAATCCCCGATGATCACCACCGCCGATGCACCACCGTGGCTCCGCCGCCCCGACCAAGCCGTCACCTGGGCCCGCACCATGCTCACACCCCACCGCGCCGTCGTCATCGACTGCGAGACAACAGACCTGCCGGGGGCGCTTGGTGGCAAGGTCGGCTATTCGAACCTACGGAATAGAAGCCGACTGGGAATGCGAAAGCTTGCTACTCTCTCTCGGAATTAACGACTCTCGATCTGTCAGTTGATCGAATAATCCCAATTTCTCGTCCCGTCTGATGCTCGATTCATGCATCAGGCGGGACAACAGCTCCTCGATGAGGCCGATCTGCAGGACCTCTTCCATCCGCGACCGACTGATCCTTGGCCCGACCCGTCTCACCGCGCAATCTCGGCACATCAATGCGAACCCACCCGATGGCCCGTCCAAACAGATCCATGAGCAGGGGCGAAGGGCCGGCCAGTGCACTCCTGCACTTAATCGTGTGGCGGGCGAGAACTAACCGCGAAGGGGACTCGTAGGCGCTCACTTCACATGCACCCAAACCGGGCAGCTGGCCCAGTAAGCATCCGGAACCGACCGACGACGCCCTCGATGAGTCACCAAGAAGGTCTTGTGTCCGCCCAAGGTCTACGCTAGATTCGGCATCTGGGATGGTCATACGATATCTCGGACAGTTCCGAGTGGCGATGCCGCCCTGGCAAGTCCCGACGGGGTGCGAGGACGCACTCTGCGAGGAACTGGACTATTGGAGATCTCATGGCTCACGTAAGGCGATGGCCTATGGCCGCGGTCGGCGTTGCGCAGCCGGGCACCACCAGCGCAAACCTGCAGGGCAATGGAGTAGGAAACCAGGCGCGGCCTCTTTCGCTCAGGGCCGTGATCCGATGACCGACACGTTCTTTGAACCGGCTGGCTCGCGCGAACCAACGAGGCACGCTAAGACGCCGAGGAAGGCTGCCGCGAGCGGGTGGATCGGGAGCGCGCTGGAGTACTACGATTTCTTCATCTACGCCCAGGCCGCTGCGTTGGTTTTCCCAACGATCTTTTTCCCGGCGGGCAATGCTCAAACGGGCATCGTCGCCTCGTTCGCCATCTTTGGTGTCGGCTACATTGCTCGGCCGCTGGGCGCCTTCGTACTTGGTCATTGGGGTGACACGCACGGCCGGAAGAGCGTCTTGGTGTTGTGCATGATCTTGATTGGCTTGTCGACTTTCCTGGTGGCGTTCTTGCCTACCTACGAGACCGCTGGACTGCTCGGACCGATCCTGCTGACGGCCCTGCGGTTGATTCAGGGCTTCGCGGTCGGCGGCGAAATCGCCGGTGCGAGTGCGATGATCCTCGAGCATTCGCCGTTCGGCAGGCGGGGCTACTTCGCGAGCTTCACGCTCCAGGGTGTGCAGGCCGGCCAGATCCTGGCGGCTGCTGTGTTCATTCCGCTGGCCCGGCTTATGCCGCCAGAGATGTTCCAGTCGATCGGCTGGCGGATTCCGTTCCTGCTGAGCGCCGTGGTCGTGGTGGCGGGCTACCTAATCCGGCGCAGGGTCAACGAAACTCCGGCCTTCGAAGAAGAGTTGGACCTCAATGAGGTGCCTAAGGCACCGTTGGTGCTCGCCGTGAAAAACAACGGAGTCGACATGCTACGGGTCTTCTGCATGTCGCTGGCGAATTGCGTTTCCATCGCCGCCCTCGTCTTCGGCCTCACATTCGCTACCAGCCAGGCGTACGGCATCGGTATGGCACCTGACACCTTCTTGTGGATCACCGTGCTCGGGAACCTCACCGCGGTCATTCTCATTCCGTTCGTCGGGAACCTCTCCGACCGGATTGGCCGCAAGCCCGTGCTTTACGTCGGTATCCTGGGACCTGCCGTGCTCATCATTCCGTACCTCCACTTCGTCGCCGCAGGCAATGTGCCCATGACGTTCTTATTCGCGATTCTGGTGTTCGGAATCTTGTACCAAGGGTATAACGCGGTTTTCCCGTCGTTCTACCAGGAGATGTTTCCGACAAAAACCCGAGTCACCGGGTTCGCGGTCCCGCAGAACATTGGTACGGCTGCCACGGCTTTGCTGCCCGCGCTCTACGGCTTGCTGGCCGGCCCCACCTCGGGCTGCCTGACGGATACGAAGCCGGCCGTGTTCAACGGCACCTCGGAATGCGTGGCCGCCGCCGAGACCGTGCATAGCGACGTGATCTGGACGGTCGGCGGGGTCACCATCGGGCTGTGCCTTATAGCGTTCGTCGCGGCATTGACCGCCCGCGAAACCTACCGCGTCCACCTCAACGACCTCGGGAATAAGCATGCCGTCCCGGTGCCAAAAGACGAATACACCGAGACGCGCCGTAAGGCCTCTGCCTCCGTGTAACCCGGAACCCTCACAGGCGTCGCACTGGCCGAGTCCCAACCAACGGCCAGTGCGACGCCGGGCGGGGTGGGGTCCGCAGAGATCCGTCCAGGCGATGTCGACTACATCGAACCCGGACCAGGAGCGCTGGCGCGGCGCCGCCCCCGTCACGTTGAGATGAGGGATGATCATGGCCGCTGCAGGTAGTTTCGGCGCCACACTTCGGTACCGCGCGTTCGCTGTGTTGTGGACGGGTGTCCTCGCGTCGTACATGGCTCAGTGGATGCTCGCGCTCGCCGCTCAATGGTTCCTCGTGGCGCTGGCCGGAGGAGCAGACCTCGTCCCGCTGGTCCAAGTCGCGCTCACGCTGCCCATGGCGCTGCTGGCCATCCCGGCTGGAGTGCTTGCCGACAACACCGACCGTCGTCGGATGATCATCATCGTGCAGTCCTGCGTGCTGGCGGCGGAAATCGCCCTGGTCGTCCTGGCGCTGACCGAACAGCTTCAGCCCGCGGTGCTGCTGCTTCTGCTCGTACTGGTGGCATCCGGTGCAGTGCTGACGTTCACGCCGGTTCAGTCAATGGTTCCCGACGTGGTGGACAGGGAGTCGATTCAGGCGGCCACGTCCCTGCTGGCCGTCGCGACGAACTTCGCCCGCATCATCGGCCCGGCCGTCGCCGGGCTGATCATCGCTATTGTCAGCGTCGGCGCCGCCTTCGCAGCCGCGCTCCCGCTCACTGTCATCCTGCTCGTCTCGATGTTGCGCTGGAAAGGCCGCAACGTGCGCAACCACTCTCGCGAGGACTTCATGCCCGCTGTCCGTAGCGGGTTCCGTTTCGCACGGCATTCACCGCAGGTGCTCAAGATCGTCCTGCGTGGCCTTTGGTTCACCATGGGGATAGTCGGTCTCATCAGTCTGCTTCCCCTGCTCGCTGCGGGTTTGGGAGCCGGCTCAGCGGATCTAGGTCTCCTGCTTGCCGCGCAGGGTGTCGGCGCCGTGGTGGGTGCTCTGAGCCTTCCGCGACTTCGGCGATATGCCTCGGCCAATAGGATCGTCGCCGCCGGCTTCTTATCGGCGGGCTGTGCAGTGTTGGCGAGCGGGTTAGCCACCAACCTGCTGGTCCTCGGGGTTGCCGTTTTCGTTTCCGGCTGGGCTTGGACCGGGACGCTGGCGACTCTCACGGCCGGCATGCAGCTTTACCTGCCCGCCTGGGTTCGGGCACGGGGGATAGCCATGTTGCTCACCTCAATTTATGCGGGCCAGGCGGTCGGTGCGGTCGGACTCGGGTGGATCGCTACATCGGTGGGTTTGACCTGGGCACTGGAAGTTGCTGCCGTGATTCTGATAGGTGGGGCTCTGCTGGCGATGTGGCCGTTGAAGGATCTGAGCCATGTCGATAGGTCCGCTGTGTTTGGCTGGAGCGCGCCCGAATTGGTGATTAACCCCAATGAGATCGGTGGTCAGGTGCAGGTGCGGATCACCTACACGATCTTGAAAGCCGCCGAACGGGAATTCCTCACCGCAATGCATTTCCTGCGCCGGGTGCGGTTGAGGACCGGTGCGACGCGCTGGCAACTGCTCAAGGACGCCGATGCGAATCACGTGTTCATCGAAGAGTTCACCGTAAGCTCATGGGCGGAGTACCAGCATCAACGCCAGGACCGATCCGTTGCATCGGATTTGGCGCTCGAACATGCCGTTGCTGAGTTATCGGTGGAACCCGCGTCGACGGTTTATCTATTCCGCGTCGAGACAATGTAAACCAATTAGCTCCCATTCTTTGAACAGTAGGATTCGCGAATGGGTTTGATTCTCGAACGGATGCGTCCTGAACACCCGCTGCGTCTGCATCATGCATGACACGTTCGGCAACAGAATATCGCCGTTCAACAGTAGCAAGTAACATTGTTGGACGACGCAGATCGATGTATTTGAACCGGAGTTGCTTTTCCCACCGGTCAGCATGTGTGGACGCCGAGGGTGCCCTGTGCAGTCGCCGACCTCGGTTCTCCGTGAAAATTGATGCGGGTGGTCGAGGGGCGAGGGCATCGCCGGGATCTCACCTGGCAATTGTTCCACTTCTACCAGGTGCCTGGGGGAGCCGACGGACGGCCAGGGTCATCGTGCTGCACCGACTTTCACCGAAGGTGAACGTCGCAGCACCCCCTGGCGTGCTGCACGTTCGTATCCCAGTTCGGGTTGCATCGCGTCGATTAGTGTGAACGTGGGCGCGCGAGCGCCCAGGCGCGCTGTACCTTCAGTGGCTTGCTCCTGGGTCAACGGACCCTTGCTCAGGGCCTTCCGAGCGCGGTCAGCCGGGACGATCTCCTCGGTGCGCGGCTCCGTCGGCCTTTCCATCGCAACATTGTCTCGGGAGCCCTGATCACCTCGCGAGGTGGTCCGCGACTGGGCTGTGGTGCAGCTCGGCTCAGGCGTGTTGGTGTCCGCGCGCAGTTACTTCACCCGCGGCGGTGCCATCCGTACCCACCGATTGGGTGGCGACGCGAATGAACGCGTCGAACCCGTCTGGGTCGGCGAGTGCATCCCGGGAGACAGCGTCTGCCACGGATGCGCCGCCGAGGATCCGCTTGACCGGCACCTCACATTTCTTCCCGTTGAGGGTGCGCGGCACCGATGGCACGTGGACGACCAGTCCAGGCACGTGCCGCGGCGTGAGCTGGGTACGAATCAGCTTTTTAACCGCGGCGGTCAGTGCGGAGGCGTCCGTTCCGTCGGCCAAGACCACGAACAGGAGCAGGTCACCTTCGCCCGTGGCGGTCGAAGTGTCGACGACGAGTGAGTCGATCACCTCCGGCAGCGACTCGACCACACGATAGAATTCGGCGGTTCCCATCCGCACGCCGCCGCGGTTCAGGGTTGCGTCGGACCGGCCCTCGATGACGCACGATCCCCGCGAGCTGATCCGGATCCAATCCCCGTGCCTCCAGATCCCCGGGTACTCGGCAAAATACGCTTCCCGGAACCGTGTTCCGTCCTCATCGCCCCAAAAGAAGATCGGCATCGACGGCATCGGCGCCGTGATTACCAGCTCGCCGACCTCCTCGATTAACGGGTCGCCCTCGGGTGAATACGACTCAACCTTTGCACCCAGCGCGCGGCAGGAGATCTCACCCATCCATACCGGAACCGTCGGAGCGGCGCCGACAACACCGGTGCACACATCGGTCCCGCCGGAGAATGATGCAATCTGTACGTCGGCGCCGACCTCATCACGAATCCAGCTGAAGCCATTGGCGGACAGGGGTGATCCGGTGACCCCGATGGTCATGATTCGGGACAGGTCAGCTGCAGCGGCCGGCCGTAAACCTGCCTTGTCGCACGCTGCGATGAACGGGGCTGAGGTCCCGAAGAGGGTCACTCGGTGCCGCTCCGCCAGTTTCCACAAGGTCATCAGGTCCGGATGCCCTGGACTGCCGTCATACAACATCACCGTTGAGCCGACGAGTAGCCCTCCGATAAGGAAGTTCCACATCATCCAGCCGGTGGTGGTGAACCACAGGAACCGGTCGCCCGCGTCCAGATCCCACTGCAAACGCAGCGCTTTCAGATGTTCGAGCAGGATCCCGCCGACGGAGTGGACGATCGGTTTGGGCAGCCCGGTGGTTCCCGAGGAGTACAGCACCCATAACGGCGCGGAGAACGACACCGGGGTGAAAGTCGGTTCGCCGGCCACCGACGTGAATTCGTCCCAGGTCATCATGCCTTCTGGCGCCGTTGTGCCCAAGGCCGAGATGTGCACGGCGCCGGTCAATGACGGCAGCGAATCGTGAAGCCGCGTGACGGTCTCGCCGACCGAGAACTGCCTACCGCCGTAGCGGTAACCGTCCACGGCGATGAGCACGGTCGGCGAAATTTGAGAGAATCGATCGATCACCGAGGAAGCACCGAAGTCGGGCGAGCAAGACGACCACACCGCCCCGAGCGCGGCGGTGGCGAGGAAGGCGACCAGCGCCTGGATGTTGTTCGGTACGAAAGCGACCACCCGGTCGCCGGCGGTCACACCCAGCCGACGTAGTCCCTCCTGGGCGGCGCCGACCTGCCGGCGCAGCTCTTCCAGCGTGAGCTGTTGCTCGGTCCCGTCCTCGCTGATGGCGATGACGGCCGGCTCACGGGCGCCCGGGTCGGGCACGCCGGCCAGGGCGTGCTCGGCGTAGTTCAGCGTGCCGCCGGGGAACCACTCCGCGCCCGGCATTGCTGCGTCGGGGAGCACGTCAGTTGGTTGGGCGTGCCACCTGACGTGGAAGTAGTCGGCGATATCACCCCAGAACCCGGCCGGTTCCGCCGTTGAGTACTCCCACAACGATTCGTAGTCGCTGACGGTCCGGCCGGTTCGTTCGGCGACGAAGGAGGTGAAATCGGTGATCGCGGCTCGGGCCACCCGCTCGGCAGACGGTGTCCATAGCACTTCGGGAACAGCATTGTTTCCGCTCATCCCTAGTTTTTACAGGGTCTCCGGTCGTAGTGGTTATAGGTGAAATATCACATACTGAAGGGTTGACGCGTGATCGGCGCCCGACTGTCACCGAAACAGGCCCCTACCCCGGCCCCGGCCCGCAACAGGGCTCTGCAAGGATCTTACGACGGGCCAGACCGCCTGAACCACAACACGTATCGGGAGGCAAACATCGAATCGCCTCGGGACTCTTGACCGGCAGCCCGGATGTGCTAGAGTACAACCATACGACATATCGGATAGCCGTACAGCAACACGAACGCAGATATAGCGACATGAACCCCGGCTGACGCCCGGCCGGGTATTTCCTGAGCGGCCAAGCCGGCCGTGTATTCCTCGCTGCTGTAAAACGAAATCGTGCTTATGTGTGGATTCGATGTATCACGGCCCGGAAACGGATACGATCTGGAAGTCACGCCGGCTTCAGGATTCGTCATCGCGCCCCGGCGCACGTTGCGACAGGCAGGCCAGGTTTCCACCCAGCCGAAGCTGGGCACTTTCGTGCCCACCGACACAACGCCGGGGTCACGGTGCCGTCGTGCGGATGCAAAGGCCGGGTCTTGGTCCGCTGAGGTGCTTTGGGTGATGAAGTCGATGATCGACTCCGGTCCCGCTCGGTGTGCACTGATCAGCTGGCGTCGAGAAAGAAGTGTCGCCAATGGGCGACAAGGTGCTCGCACCGACCACGCGGCACGCCCGGACCGTGTAAAGGTCAAGGGCCAAAGCTTACGCGCCGTCCACCGATCTGATCTGGGGTCGAAACCGGCCAGCCGAGACTTGGGGTGGACTGAAAGTTTGCCACCGAGCTGACATGGATTGCCCCGGAAGGACGTCGGCTTACAACTGCGCTCCCTTGGTTCGGTGGTCCACCGAGAGAGAGCAATTTGACCCTAAGCGCGGCGGTCGAGCGCCGCTGCCATGATGCGATCACGGCTAGCCCACGGAAGGTACCACTTGGAATCAGCACTCTTCCGCGCAGACGTCTGTGAACAGGGCGAGTTCCTGACCCCACTACCTGCGAGCGCGAGCGGCTGGGCGGCAGGTCACCTCCGCGGTGTCGCGGTCAGTGGCGCACTGGCCAGGGCCACCGAACATGCAGCGGCCGAGATTGTTCAGGACCAGATGCGACCGGCCCGATGGACCCTCGACATGTTCCGGCCCCCTCGTGACGTCCCCGTCTTCATCACCGCGACCGTGATCAGGCACGGGGGTCGAGTCGGACTAATCGATGCCGAGCTCAGGCAGGAGGGTATGACCGTCGCGCGGTCCCGAACCTTGTTCGTCCGGCCGGGCAGCAATCCCACCGGCGCGCTGTGGTCCCCCCCGCACACCCCGAAGCCGCCACCCGTGGACCTTCAACCACTCGATGATGAGCACCGCATCTACTACAGCGATGCAGTGGGCTGGACCAGGGATCCACAGTCGCATCGGAACGGCTCACGGAAGGAAATCTGGATCTTTCCACTGGCCATCGTTGAAGCGGAGGATCCGACGCCTTTTCAAATGACGGCCAGTGGTGCCGACCTGGCCAGCCTGGTGGTCAACTGGGGGAGTCATGGGTTGGAGTTCATCAATGCCGACATCACGGTGGCGCTGACCCGGCTTCCCGCGACGATGGAACTCGGACTATCCACGATTCACCGTGCTGAGGACAGCGGCATATCGATTGGAACAGCGGCGCTGTTCGATCGAGAGGGCCCGATCGGTACGGCAACTGTGACCGCGCTGTTCAAGAGCGCACGCAGCGTCGATCCCGGCAACTGGCAAATCAACAAGACGTGAACCAGGTGATCGTAGACAGTCAGTAACGCGGGTCGTGGCCGCGCTGCATGCGTCATGTGGAGGTACGGCGCATTCACAGCAGTCATGATCGGCCGACCTGTCGAGCCAATTCGTAGAGCTGGACGGGAACCTCTTCCTGCCAGGTGACTTCGCCGTAGGAAATGGCGGTATGCAGCATGGAGCGCTGGTGAGATGCGCCGTGCCAGTGGCGCACGCCAGGTGGAGTCCACACGATGTCGCCGACCCCGATGCGGACCGTGCCATCCGCGTCTGCAACGAATCCTTCGCCTGATTCCACTATCAGGATCTGGCCACCTTCATGGCTATGCCAGTTAGTTCGTGCGCAGGGAGTGAAGAAATTCTTGCCGATCGTGATGCCGTCCTCGCGGTGCATCACTTCGCGCCAGATCTCGCCGGTGTAGGGGCCCTGTGACCGCTCAGTGTGTCCACCGGATCCTCGGGTGACGACTGTCAACATCTCATGCTCCTTTGGTGACCGGTGTGCCGTTAGCGCTCGACCGGGCTCAGCGGGTCCAGTCGGTAACCGAAACTGCACGCGATTCACCCTTCTCGAACGACCGTTCTTTCCCGTCAAATGCGCGGGGCGTTCGTGCAATCCTCGGTGACGAAGTACAGGTGTCGGTGTGCCTTACAGCCCGGATTGAAGCGCGCACCGCAGTCGGGGCAGGAACGCACGCGAAGGTATATTTTAATCGGCTGTTCTGTGCGGCAAACCCCGCATAGAATCGCTTTCTCGGCCCATTCATCCTGCGGCCATTGTTGAGCCGGATGGTCGGCGCAATCGCGGTGACAGTCAAAACACGGGTAGTAGTCACCGCAGCATTTGAACTTTATTGCGATAACGTCAGTCGGCCCCGAGTAGTGGACACACCGCGTCTGATCATCGATGATCTTGCCTAGCACAACAACCATCCCGGCTGCTCCTCGGTGAAGGGGTGGGCCCTTACGTTAGGCCGTCTCAACCGAACTCGTCGTGACGATCGGATGTGTACCGCCCGGTTGCGCCGAGATACTCCAGTTCTGACACTGCCTCTTCCCATGCGACGCCGCCAAGACTGATCGTGGTGTGGATCAGGAAGTTGCCCGCTGACGCACCATGCCAGTGGCGCACGCCTCCCGGCGTCCACACGATATCGCCGGCATGCACCCTTACCGCGCCGTCCGCGTCGGCCACGAACCCCTCGCCGGCCACCATGATGAGCACCTGACCACCGTCATGGGTATGCCAGTGCGTCCGCGCGCCGGGTGAGAACACGACCTGGCCCAGCGTCACCCCGCTGTCAGGATCGGACAGTAGGGCGTCACGCCAGACAGCCCCTCCGGTGAATGTATCGGTCCCCAGAATGGACGGTTCGGGCCGGGTTGTCCGAATAACCGACAACATGAGGGCACTCCTTCGGCGACGGCGCTAACAGTGAGACGACGGCCGGTTCAGTGCAGCAGGTCCAGAATGCGGTTATCCGGAAAGGGTTCGTCCCGAGCACGCAGGGCGGCGCGCATCCCGCTCTCAACAACGGTGTCCCAAAAGTCAATGACCGGACGGGTACCGTGCGAGAGTGCGTCGAGCTCGGCGGCGCGAAGCAGTGTGTTGCTGAAACCCGCCGTGTCCCAAGCTGTGTTCAATGCGTGTTTCGTGATGGCAAGCAGCTCGCCAGGCATGTGAGCCATGCGCTCGGCCAAGGCCAGAACCCCATCCTCGAGGTTTGCGCCAGGAAAGGCCGCCGACACTAGACCCCACTCGGCGGCCTCCGCGCCAGAAAAAGTATCACCAGTGAGGGCGAGCAGCTTGGCTCGGTGCGGACCAAGGACCCAGGACCACACCGGCAGCAGAAGGGTGATTCCGATACCGCGGACGTTCGGGACGCCGAGCGAAGCGTCGGTGGCGGCCACCGCAATATCGCTTGCCAGCAGCAGGTCGGTGCCCCCGGCCAGGCAGTAGCCACGGATTTCGGCAATGGTCACGACAGGTTGTTCGCGGTAGGCACGCAGAAAGTCGGTGACTTCGACCAGCCGGATCCGATCCTCCACCAGGGTGGTGGGTCGCATGACGCCCGGGTCGAGCCGGTACCCCGAGCTGAAAGCACGTTCATCCCCGCGCACGATGACCACCTTGGCGCCGCCGGCGCGGGCGTTACTCAGGGCGTTAAGTATTTCCCGACGCATATCCGCGGACAGGGCGTTGCGGTCGCGCGGTGAATTCAGTGTCGCACGCCATACTCCGCTCGACAGTTCGTCCAGGACAACCAGTGGTTCGTCTCGGTCATTCATCTTCATCGGTCCTTTCGGGCAGTGCAGTTGACAGGGGGTGCGTCTCGGAGTGCTCAGCGGCCGACGGTGGTTGGTGCGGAGAGCGGGGTATAGAGCAAATCACCGCGATCGCGACGGGAGTTGTCCATCTCGGGTTCCAGGGGGTAGTAGAGCTCGCCGGGCTCGCGCCGCACCCACTCGAACGCCACACTGCGGGCCAGGATTCGCCACCCCACTCCGGGCCTGTTCTCGAAGGTGTCGATGTAGCGACATCCCACCGTGCGGTAGAGGGGCTGGTCATCGCCTGCAGAGTGGAAGAAGGTGTCGGCCCGGGCGGAGGCGACCGCTTTGTGGCTCAGGCAGTAGCTCTCCACTCGGGCTAACCTGTCGTCTTCCTCCGAGATTCCGATGGAGACATTGGACAGAACGTGCATGCTCGAGGTGACGTGTTCGTGGTTTACCTGGAGCCAGGCGACGAAATCGGTCGGTGTGCCGACGAACTGTCCGTGGGACTCGTGGGCATCTTCGTGATAGCAGGTCAGTACGTGATCCCAGTCCCGGCGGTCCACGCCCTGGCAGTAGGCCACCAGGACGGCGTTGATCTGCGCGTGAGCCAGCAGCTGTTCGACGGTCTTCGGGCCAGTCGCGGCGGGAGCGTGCAGTTCGGTCATCTTTGACCCCTTCTTCGCTAGTGGGCGGCGCCGAAGCTTGCTCACCCGACACCCAACCAAGCGGTATAGGTTCTGGAGAGAAGACGATGCCGACCTCCATAATATTCACATTATCGAATGCTTGTACAGACTGCCGTACGAAGTCATGATGCTGCGAGGATGGGCCCACTGCGTTGCTTGCAGTATCCGAAGGTAACGGGCTTGTCTTGACGAGGTCGAAGTTACGGCATATCGTACAGACATCCTGCATTTCGTACGACGGGTCTGGGGCGGTGCATGTCGCGTCGAACATACAGCCGGTCAGTCAGTCGGAACCCGACTGCTCTCCTGCGACGTCCGGCGCACCGTGGATCGGTAGCGCAGGACTACACATTTGACGACCGTAGGACGGCCGACGGTTGTTGCATTCATTACGGCAGGCCGAACGTCGACGCCACGATGGCGTCGATCGAGCGCTGAGGAGAAGACAGATGGTCTGGCAGGGACGTTACGACAAGCTCTTCATCGGAGGTTCTTGGGTCGATCCGGCGTCCCCGGAGACCATTTCGGTGTTCTCTCCCTACACCGAGCAGGAGATCGCCCGGGTAGCCAAGGGGTCTGTGGCCGATGCCGACCGGGCTGTGGCTGCAGCGCGAGCCGCCTTTGATCAGGGGCCGTGGCCGCGGATGCAGCTTCAGGAGCGTATGGACGTTCTGCGTCGGTGGAGCGCTCAAATGCAGGAGCTCGAACTGGATGTGGCCGCGCTGGTCACCGACGAAATGGGCTGCCCGATTTCCCTGTCGCGGGTCATGCAGTCGAGGAATCCACGGATTCTGATCGACAGCTTCCTGGATTTCGCACCTGATTATGAGTGGAGCGCGGTACGCAGGTCCGGTAGCGGGCAGGCTCTGGTGACCCGCGACCCGATCGGTGTGGTGGCCGCCATCACCCCTTGGAACGCCCCGCTCTTGTCAGTGATCATCAAGGCAGTCCCTGCGCTGCTGGCCGGATGCACGATGGTGGTCAAGCCGTCCTCCGAGGCGCCGCTGAGCAGTTACCTCCTCGCCGAGATGTTGCAGGCGTCCGGGTTGCCCGAGGGTGTAGTCAACATCCTCCCGGCCGGACGGGATGTCGGCGAGCATCTTGTTCGACATCACGATGTCGACAAGGTGTCCTTTACCGGTTCCACGGAGGCGGGCCGGCGGATCGCTGCCCTGTGTGGAGGCGATTTGCGGCGGGTCACCCTGGAGTTGGGTGGAAAGTCTGCGGCCGTGATCCTGGACGACGCCGACCTGGACGTCGTGGTGGACAGCATCCGGACGACCTCGTTGCGCAACAACGGTCAGGCCTGCAGCAACAAGACTCGCATCCTGGTGTCATCGCAGCTGGAGTCCGAACTCAAGGATCGGCTGGTCGCGATGGTGGAGTCCATACCCGTCGGGGACCCAGCCGACCCGGCCACTCAGATCGGCCCCCTTGTTGCGGAGCGTCAACGGACCAGCGTTGAGGGCTACATCGCCGCTGGTAAGGATGAGGGCGCGAAGGTGCTCGTCGGGGGCGGCCGGCCGGCCGGCCTTGACCATGGGTGGTTCGTCGAGCCGACCGTCTTTACCGATGTTCACAGTTCGATGCGGATCGCCCAGGAGGAAATCTTCGGGCCTGTCCTCACGGTGCAGTCTTACCGGGACGAGGACGAGGCCGTAGCGATCGCTAACGACTCGTCCTATGGATTGAGCGGATCGGTTTTCTCCACCGATGGCTCGCACGCGCTGTCCCTTGCACGCCGTATCCGCACGGGGACCGTCGAGTTGAACGGGAAACCGGTGGGGTGGCATGCACCCGTCGGTGGTGTCAAGTGCAGTGGCCTGGGACGCGAGGCCGGACCTGAGGGGTTCGATGCGTACGTGGAACTCAAGTCGTACGGATTGTCCACCGATCTGGCGGAAACACTGACCTGATCTGGTATCGCCCGACCTACGCCTGACCAGGATCTTGGCTTCTCAGAGCCCGGCTTCAGGCGGCACCAGCCCAGGCGAGCGGTGGCCCAGGATTTGCCGGCCACTGTCTCCGAGACCGGTGACCACAAGTGTGATAACGACCCGCGTCCGGGTACGACGCCGATCAGAGGAGTGACAAATGGCTGTGATGGTGACTGGCACCGGGTTCATCGGAAGCTATGTCGTGCGTGACCTGCTCGAAGCCGGCGAGCAGGTCGTGCTCTATGGCTACTTCGGTGGGTCGGGTGAGCCGGCCAGCCTGGAGTTGCCCGACCTGCAGTTCCTCGACAGCCTCATCGGCGGTGACTTGTTCGACCGCGTCACGCCCGTGGTGGGCGACGTGACCGACCTGCCCGGGCTGCTGCGGGCGGTCCAGGCCCATGATGTGCGGTCCATCGTTCATCTGGCTTCGAAGATGACCACCGCGACGGAGGCTAATCCGGCCAGTGCCGTCCGGATCAATGCCGAAGGCACCGCGACGATCTTCGAGGCCGGCGCCCAGGCAGCCCTGGACAAGATCGTCTTCGCCAGCTCGATCTCGGTGTTCAGCCGAAAGTCGATCGGGTCAACGGGTTTCATCACCGATGACAGCCCTTGCGATCCCCAGGACGTTTACGGCGCGACCAAGGTGCTGTGTGAGCGGCTCGCCAAGAGCTACTACGAGCGGCACGGCCTGGACGTCACCGGCCTGCGGATCAGCAAGGTCTATGGATACGGCGAGCATGTCAAGGCCGGTCGCGGCGGAGGTAGCTACTGGCTGATGAGGCTTCTACGTGACGCAGCCATCGGTTCAGAGCCAACGGTTGTGCCGTTCGGGGACAAGAGTATGGACTTCCATTACGTCGAAGATGTGTCCGACTCCTTCGTGCAGGCGCTGCGGGCACCTCATGGGGTGGGTAGTTCCTATCTGACGCACGGCGACTATCGCCGCATCCGCGATGCCTACTCATTCGTGAAGAAGTTGTTGCCCGACGCAGCTGTCACGCTGGTCGAGGGACAAGGTGATTTGCGGCGGGGCTTCTCGACAGCGTGGGAGCTGCCGTTCGATGCCAGCCGCGCTGAAAGTGATCTTGGCATCAAGAACCGCTTCCCGATGGAGGCTGGTGTCCTCAAAACCATTAACAGCAACCGAGCCAACGCCGGTCTGCCCGCGATCGTGGTCCCCGACGAGCTGCGCGCTTACCTGGCCTGACCAAAGGGGGCGAAGACCGCCGACCGCCCGCACCGGCGGGCGGTCGATCACTTGCGGGGGCTCCAGGTCGCCGTGGTGACCTCGAGGCCGGCCTGAATACCGGCGTCCAATGTCAGGTCGGCGACGCGATAGAACAGGCGTTTGGTTTCGCTCAGTGCGCGGGGATCGAGAGGGGTCCAGCCCTCGGCGACCTCTACCGCGGTTTCCAGCGTCCGTTCCGCATTGGCGACGCTCACCGCCAGTCCGTGTTCCAGCGCTTCCTGAGCGTTCAGCTTGCGGCCTTGAGTGAGCATGTGAAAGGCCAGCTTTTGGCCCAACTGGTGAACTGCACCGGCCATGACCACCGCGGGTACGACTGAATCGGTGATCTCGGGATACCCCAGAACCAAGTCGTCGCCGACCACCATCAGATCAGCAGCAAGCGCGAGCGCTGCACCGGCGCCGAGAGCGGCACCGGTGACGGCGGCTATCACGGGTGTGGACATGCGGGGTAGCAGGGTCAGCAGCCGGGTCAGCAGCTGTGCCCGAATGACCATTCGCTGGTGCGCATCCGCATGGCCCACGAACTCTTTGAGGTCGCCCCCGGCGCAAAAAATGCGCCCGTGCCCCGCTACCACGACTGCCCGCACTTCGTCGTCGCGGTCCGCGGTTTCCAGGGCGAGTATGAGTTCACGTAGCAGAGCGGTGTCCAGGGCGTTGCGTTGCCTCGGCCGGTGGAGGGTAAGAATCCGCACGACTCCGACGGTCATCGCGCGGTCTTCGGTCAACAAATCGCTCGGATCAGGAATCGAGACGTGTTCCGGACGTGATGACATGTGTCGGCCTCCCGGCTGTGCGTGGCTCGGCCTCACGAAGCGAGGGAATCGAACCAAATGTGAAATCGGGTGCGGGGTAAGCATTGTGAGACGACAAGCGTTGAGCGGTACCCAGAACGGCCGCGGCGACAGCGTCCACGTTGAGACTCATTCGGGTGCTGGGGCCGGCGAGGCCGACGGTAAAGGTGACGCCAGCGTCGGCAACCATAATGGGGCTGGAAATGCCGTAAAGCTCAGGGTTCACTTCTCCCCGACTGCAACCGACGCCTGTGGCACGGACTATTTCCAGCTCCGCGAGGATGCTGGCTCGTTCCTTCGGGTCCGGGTGTACCCGGTTGAGGTAGTTGTCTCGGCGGCGGGCATCCATGAACGCGAGAAAGACCTTCCCGCTGCTGCTGGGCCACATGGGTCGGCGTTCGTGGATCGGCGGCGAGGCGCGGATGATCTGATGAGGTTCGACGAGGTCAATGTTGATAACGGAGTCGCCCGCCAGGGTGGCCAGGAACGCGGTTTCGTTCCAGCCGTCGGTCAGCTCCTGCAGGGCATGACGAAAGGCGGCGGGGATCTGCTCACCGCCGATGGTCAGCATGGCGCTCGCTGGTCCTCGGCAGTAGCGGCCCTGGGTTTCCCGCAGATAGCCGGTGATGACAAGACCGCGGACGAGGCCGTGGACTGACGACTTCGGTGCGCCGATCATGTCGCACAGCTCGGCCAGGCGCAGGCCGACGGGCTCATTCGCCGCTATGAGCTCCAGGATCGCCATGACCCGGCTGACTGTGCGGTGTTCGAGCGTGCGCGCCACCGGGCGGATCGGAATGACCTTCTTGCTCGACATCGACGTTCCCTGCCTCTCGCTGCAGCAGCCACGGACCCGTCTGGCCCCCACTTGCTATATCGTACGCGCATACGTAATGTCGAATATACGCTAATGGTGTCCGCTTGAATCACATGGTGCTCACGGACATCGCCCGCCCGGGCCGACGACACGCCGCAACCTTCGGGTCGTTGCGCCGCTGCCGCCCATGAGGCCGAGAGGACCTGTCGTGCAAGGAATCGTTTTCCCCGGAGGCTCCCAGGCTCAGCTCGAGGCCTTCCCGGATCCAGAGCCGGGATACGGCGAGGTGGTTGTCCGCATCAGATCGTCCGGGATGTGCGGGAGCGACCTGCATTCCTACCGCGCTCCCACGCCTGCGGCGGACGGTCACCGGCTGCTGATCCAAGGTCACGAACCTTGTGGTGTGGTGGATTCCGTGGGACCAGGGGTACCACCCAGTGTCGTGGAGGTGGGCGACCGGGTGATGATCCACCACTATTGGGGTTGCGGGTCGTGCGTGGACTGCCGGTCGGGTTGGCCGCAGTTGTGTCGCGTGATTGATCCCCGGGTCCCGACGCTGAACGAGCACGGCGGCCACGCGTCCCTGATGAAATTGCCGGCGATGCAGACACTGCCGTTGCCCGATGAGCTCAGCTTCAAGGCCGGTGCCGCTCTGGGGTGCAGCGTCGGGACGGCATGGGGTGCGCTGGCACGACTGGGCGATGTCGCCGGCAGGAACCTGGTGGTTGTGGGGCTGGGCCCCGTCGGGACGTCCACGACGATGCTCGCCGCGGCGCTGGGCGCGCGAGTCATCGCCGTGGACATCGCCCCGCGTCGACTTGACCGTGCACGACGCTTTGGCGCGCACATGGTCGTGAACTCGGCGCAGGAAGACCTCGCTGGGGCGGTAGGCGATCTGACCGGCGGGCGCGGAGCCGAGTTGCTGGTCGAAACCTCCGGTTCCACCGCAGCCGCAGGACAGGCATTGGAGTCGTTGGCCACGTGGGGAAAGGCGTGCTTCGTCGGCATCGGCGCTGATGTCCAGTTCAACACCCGTGACACGTTGCGTCGACAGTTGACCCTGCTGACATCGTGGACGATGTCCACCATCGAACAACTGCGATGCGCGCGCTTTGCCGTCGAGCATGACCTTCCCCTTGACGACCTGTTCACCCACACCTGGTCGCTCCAGCAGGCATCAGAGGCCTATGAGTGGTTCAACGGTCAAAGTGACGGCAAAGGCGTCTTCGAGCTTTGACCTTTTGACCCACCGACAGGCCTTCGGCGCCTCACCGAACGACTGCGTGCTCTGCCAACAAGTGCGACTGAATCTCGATCAACGTCTGGTATTTGGAACAGACATCCGATATGTTGAACATCCAACGGAGTGAAGCGGCGCCCTCTCTGTTCCCGCATCTGTTGCAGGAGCAGCCATTGACGATCGGCGCCTTCAGATCAGGGATGGAGCAAGGAATGAGCTCAGCGGTGACCGTGGTGTCCGCCGGAACCTCGCCGAGTACGGAGGCGGAAACGACCGCTCCGGACGGCGCGAAGGTGTCATGGTTAGCCGGGCTGAACGTTTACACGGCCGGCTCATCGGTGACTTTGGACGTGGCCAGCCGGGTTTTCGCGCAGCTGGGCGCGAATGTGACCTCCGGAACGCCCACCGATTCAGTGGATGCGGACGTCGTGCTCGTCGACCGCATTGGTGAACTGGGAGGTGTCCCCGGCGTGGCCGCGGTGTCGACCGGGAGATACCTGCGGCACGTCGCCAAGACGAACACGTCGGTATGGGTGACGGCCAGTGCGTATGGATTGGACACGGCTCGGGCCGATGCAGTCGCTTCGGATCTGACGCTGCTGGCGTCGTCCGGCATCTTGGGCCATTCGCGCATCGGCGACGAGTGGGCACCGACCGTGCCGCCAGGCGATCTCGGCCTGAAGCTGACGGGATACGTGATGGTCGTTGCCGCGCTGCACGCGGTGCACGTCCGGCGGGCGACGGGCGACGTCCTGCACGTGGACGTCTCGGCGCAAGGCTCGGTGATCGCCACCGGGCTCACCCTCGAAATGGCGCACGCACTGGCGGACTGCCTGGATGAGGGGGGCAGCGCCCGTTATGGTGCCCCGTCGGGTTTCTTTTCCTGCGTCGACGGCCTGATCTACGTTCTGGTTCTTGAGCAGCACCAATGGGCGGCGTTTCGGCGGGCTCTGAGTCCGGCCTTGGACTCGGTGGAAACCCTTGTCCAGGCCCGTGAAAACACCGAACACGTGAATGCGCAACTGGCGGCCTGGGCCGCGACCCGGACCGCGGAGGAGTGCGAGCGCATTCTGCAGGGTGCAGGTGTGCCCTGCACTCAGATCAACACCCTGGACATCCTGACCGACCGCGCGCATGCGGCTGGTCGTTCGCTGGACCTCAGCGGCCCCGGTGCCCCCATGTTGCCGGCTCAGGTGCGTCTTGTCCCGACCGAGGATCGCCGGTCGACTATCGGGTTGGCGGACCTGCGGGTGCTCGACGCCGGTCACGTGCTGGCCGTTCCGTTGGGCGCGGCCTGGCTGGGTGCGATGGGCGCAACGGTGACCAAGCTGGAGGATCCTGGGCGCCTGGACATCTACCGCCGACGCGGGCCGTTCGCCGGGGGAGTGCCCGGCGTCAATCGCAGCGCCTACTTCAACCAGCTCAACTTCAACAAGACCACGCTCGACCTGGCCGTGGGCTCCGCTGACGCAGAACTCGACCTCGATGCTTTCGATGTCGTTCTGCAGAATTTGATGCCGCGGCGGGCCAGGACTGTTGGCGCTGACCTTGACAGCGTTCTCGCCGCGGGTTCGTCGACCGGGTCGGCCAAGCTTGCGATCAGCTCCAGCGGTTTCGGAGGTACCGGGGAATGGGCCGAATACCGCGCGTACGGGCACAACATCCACGCCTTCGCCGGCCTTGTCGGTGCGACCCTTGACGCCAAAGGCGAGATGGGGGACATGGGAACACCGTGGGCCGACCCGCTCACCAGCGTCGCGCTTGCCGCCTGGGTGTTGGCCTGGTCGTTGGCCGCCGAACGCACGGCCAGCGTCGGAGTGGACATCTCCATGGCCGAGCTCACCGCCGCCCAGATCGCTGACCTGCACGGCATCGACCCTGCCGAGATCTACCGGGCGCCGCAGATAGGCGGCGACTTCTTCCTCCGCGCCCTGGGGGAGGACGGCCAGCTGCTGGCGGTTACTCTCCGCACCAACGAGGAAGTCGCCCGATTCGAGGCAATTGTTGGTTTCCGCTTACCGTCGTTGTCCACCCGAGGACAATTGATCTTGTTCGCCGGAGTTGAGACCCGCCTCGCCACGTTGGAGGATGGCCTACGGGCGGCGGGGCTGCCGGCCTCATTGGTCTTCACCGCCCACGAGTTGGCGCGGGACCCCTTCGTGTGTAGCACCGGGCTGTACCAGCCGGTGACCAGTGATGACCTCGGTGACCACCGGATCACCGGTCTCCCATGGCATTTCACCGGGCAGCCCCCTGCACGTCTGCAGCCCGCGCCCGAGCGAGCCCACGAGTAGGCCGCCGTGAACCAGGTGGCCGTCAACGGTGTCCCCACGGTGGTGGACATCGACGAAGACCCTCAGACCCACGTCGCCGTCATCACCTTCAGCCGCGGCCGGAACAACTTCCTCAACCATGACCTGGTCGACCGGCTGGCCGCGGCGGTCGAGGACCTGTCGCATGGCGACTCGCGAGCGGTCGTGCTCCGCACGACGAGCCGCCACTTCTGCGGCGGAGCCGATTTCGGGCCCACGCCGTCGGGAATCGCCCCCCGAGGCAACATCGTCGACGTCATACCCAGGCTTTACCGGCTGCCGTTGCCGGTGGTGGCTGCTGTCGGTGGCGCGGCTGTCGGTGGCGGGCTGGGGTTGGCGCTCACCGCGGACTTCCGGATCACCACCTCGTCGGCGTATTTCCTGGCCAATTTCAACCGCTTGGGGATCAACCAGGGCTTCGGTTTGTCGTTGTCCCTGCCCCGGTTGGTCGGCTACCAACGTGCCGCCGAGATGCTCTACACCGCGCGGCGGGTCGGCGGGGAGGAGGCCGTCGCGTGGGGGCTGTGCGACCGGCTGGTGGAGCCGTCGGCGCTGGACGACACTGCGTATGCCCTGGCCAGTGAGATCGCCCGGTCCGCCCCGGCGGCGGTGGCGGCATCACGTGGCGCCGTCCGGGCCGAGTTGGTCTCCGGCATCGAGGGCACGTTGCGCGCCGAGATGGCGCTGCAGGGGTCGCTCATGGCTACTGCAGATTTCCGGGAGGGCGTACGAGCCTGGAGCGAGCGAAGGACTCCAGAATTTCAGGGTCGTGGGGCGAGCGGGTCAGAGACCGACAACGGTGCTGTACCCATCGCTGACCCGGAACAAGGCGTGCCCAACGAGTGAGTGAGTTCGCCGGCCCGGTCAGCACGAGTGTGATCCGGCGGTGCCGTGCACCGATCAAAACCCTTATTGCCCACCACATCTGGAGAAAATATGTCATCGGTCATCGTGGCCGGGTCGAGGACTCCGATCGGCCGCTTCAACGGCGCCCTGGCTTCTGTCTCGGCGGTCGAGCTCGGGGGGATCGCCATCCGCGGCGCGATGGAGCGGGCGAGGCTGACCGGGTCCGACGTCGACTACGTCATCATGGGCCAGGTGTTGCAGGCCGGTGGCGGGCAGAACCCCGCCAGGCAGGCGGCGGTCGGCGCCGGCATTCCGATGGACGTGCCCGCCCTCACCGTGAACAAGGTGTGCCTGTCCGGCCTGGAGGCCATCGCTCTGGCGGACAAGCTGATCCGGGCCGGTGAGTTCACCACCGTTGTGGCTGGTGGCATGGAATCGATGTCTCGAGCACCGCACCTGCTCACGGGTTCCCGCGCGGGCCTGAAGTACGGCGACGTTAACCTGATCGATCATCTCGCGCTCGACGGTCTGCATGACGCCTTCACCGACGTCCCGATGGGGGAACTCACCGAAGCGGCCAACGATGTGGACGTCGTCTCGCGTCAGGAACAGGATGCGTTCGCTGCCCGGTCGCACCAGCGGGCCGCCGCCGCCATCGTCGCCGGCGTGTTCACACCCGAGATCGAACCGGTGCTGATCAGGACCCGACACGGCGAGATCCTGATCGACACCGACGAGGGCGTTCGCGCGGACAACACCGTCAAGACCCTGGCCGCATTGCGCCCTTCGTTCCGCAAGGACGGCACCATCACCGCCGGTTCGGCCTCGCAGATCTCCGACGGAGCGGTCGCTGTGATCGTCATGGACAAGGCCGAGGCGGCACGCCGGGGGTTGGACTGGATCGCCGAGATCGGCGCCCACGGTTCCATTGCCGGCCCAGATTCAACCTTGCAGGACAAGCCCGCCAGGGCGATCCAGAAAGCGTGCGACAAGGCAGGGATCACCCCGAGCGATCTGGACCTGGTCGAGATCAACGAGGCATTCGCCTGCGTTGGAATCTCAACCACGCGGGCGCTCCATCTTCGCCAGGAGCAGGTCAATGTCAACGGCGGCGCGATCGCGCTCGGCCACCCCATCGGCGCATCCGGCGCCCGGCTGGTGCTGCACCTGGCACTGGAACTGCAGCGCCGTGGCGGCGGCACCGGCGCCGCCGCCCTGTGTGGAGGCGGCGGTCAAGGCGATGCGCTGCTGGTATCGGTGCCGAAAGCCGGCTGAACGCCAAGCTGATCATCGCGAGTCAGGCAACAGCACCGGTGTTCGACAGCTCACGCGCCGTTTTCCGCACAGAATCGGCAATCTCGTCGAGGCGATCCCGCATCCGGTCGGCTGGACCGGCCAATCCGATCGCAAGTGACACGTCCATCCCGGCGATCGCGATCGGACCGGCGACGCCGAACAGCTCCGGAATCGTCTCGCCGCGATTGAACGCAATTCCGGTGGAGCGAATGATCTCGATTTCTGCGCGGATCCGTGCCTGCTCCTCTGGATCCTTGTGCTTCCGCCGCAGATAGCCGTCCAACCGCTTGGCATCCATGAAGGCCAGGAAGACCTTGCCGGAGCTTCCGGGCCACATCGGACGACGCTCATGAAGGGGCGGCGAGGCGCGGATCATCTGGTTCGGCTGGACGACATCGATGTTGA
>Ga0157375_10000879_pt1 | contig 26112 bp, 20 predicted proteins | sample M35metaG_FD_115311 | JGI IMG/M metagenome (GOLD analysis project Ga0157375, IMG submission 115311) | Miscanthus rhizosphere microbial communities from Kellogg Biological Station, Michigan, USA - M3-5 metaG | ecosystem: Host-associated > Plants > Roots > Rhizosphere > Soil | place: USA: Michigan... | reverse complement strand
TGCCGCCGGACGCGGTGTAGATCACCACCAGCAGTCCGACCACGACGTTGGTGACGTGAATGTTCCAGCCGAGGATCACCGAGACGATGAGCGCGGGCGCGTAGAGCGTGATGCCGGTGGAGAGGCCGCGCTGGATGAGAAACAGCAGCGAGGTCAGCGTGCGCGTGCCGACGCCGAAACGCGTTTCGAGATATTCGTACGCGGTGAAAATTTTCAGGCGGTGGTAGATGGGGACGGCGGTGATGGAGAGGATCACCATCGCGATCGGCAGTCCGAGGTAGAACTGCACGAAGCGCATGCCGTCGGTGTAGGCCTGCCCGGGCGTCGACAGGAACGTGATCGCGCTGGCCTGCGTGGCCATGATCGAGAGCGCGATGGTCGGCCACTTGAGCTGGCGTCCGGCGAGCAAATAGCCGTGGAGATCCTTCTTGTGCCGCCCTTTCCAGGTGCCGTAAGCGACGATGGCCGCGAGCGTGCCGATGAGAACGACCCAGTCGATCGGTCTCATGCGAACGCTTTCGTGAAGATGTAGAAAATGACGATGAGGAGCGCAAGCTCGCCAAGGACCGCGGCGTACAGCCACGGCCAGTTCACTTTGCTCTCGCTGCTCATTGATTCATTTGAACGGATGACGCGGCGCGAGGTTCGTTACTTCGCGGAAACGAGATTGACAAACATCTTGTACGCGCCCGGTACGCCCGCGGGCAGCTGCCGGAACCACGCGTAGCTGGTGTAGATGAATGTCCCCTTGCCGTAGTGCGCGTAGAGTTCGCCGCCCTCTTTTTCCGGCTCGCCGGGATCGTTCGACGCGAGGACGGTCTGGTATTGCGGGTCCCAATCCTTGACGAAGTTGAGGCCGCGCTCCTGCACCCAGCCACTGAAATCGGCCTGCGTGATTTTGTTTGGAACATTGAGCAGCGGTGAGTCGGGATGAACGAAACGAACCGGTGCCTCTTCGACGGTGACGCGCTCGGTGCTGACTTTGAACGGATACGGTCCGGGCACGTCGACGAGCAGCGGTTGCGGATTGGTGCTGTTGTACTGCACCACGAGCGTGCCGCCGTTTTTCACATACTCCATCAGCTTCGGATGCGCGAGGCGCATCCGCGGCCGCGCGTTGTAGGCGCGCACGCCGGTGACGATGGCGTCGTATTTGGCGAAGTCGCCGCGATCGAGGTCGTCGTCGGTGAGGAGCGTGACGTCGTAGCCGACCTGGCGCAGGGCCGTCGGAACTTCATCGCCGGCTCCAATGACGTAGCCGACGCGCGTGCCGCGTTTTTTGATGTCGGCGCGGACGAGCTTCGCGCCGGCGTCACTGAAGACGCGCTGGGCGGGAATGTGGGGATAGTCGATGTTCGTGACGCCGACGTCGATCTTCTTTCCATCCGATGTCTCGACTTCCGCACGCACTAACGCGTTGGACTCGCCGGCCGGCGGCTTGACCTGAAATGTCGCGCGCGCCTCCTCCCCTTTTTTGGCGAAGCTGACGGAAGTCGAAGCAGGATTGGAAGTCCAGCCGTCCGGAACGCGAAGCCGCACGGTGACCGGACCGGTGGCGTTGACATTGCGCACCAACACGGTGATCGGCTTCGCCTGCAGGTCGGGAAAGACGTAGACCGGCGCGCCGAGGTTCGCGGTCACCGCCGGCACCACATCAACTCCTCGAGTGCGCTCGCCTTGCACGGCGTCGGTCCAGCGGTAGACCGCCGGCACTTCGAAGATGATCGTGTGCATGGCGTTGTCCGTCAGCGTGACGATGATCGGAATGGCGGCCGCGTTTTCGGGAGTGCCGATGAGCCGCTGGTCGTCGACGACGTACGAGCCTTTGTTCGGCGGCTTCTGCAGCCAGTACGGCTGCGAGATCGCGAAGTCGGCCGGGACCTTGATCGACAAATCCGTTTTGATCGGGACGTTGTTGACGAGCGGCGCGTTCACGCCTTTGCTCGGATCGGCGTAGCGCGACGCGACCATGGAAAGGTTGAAGGGATAGTCGGAGCGATTGACGACGCTGACGCTGACCGGGATCGAGTTACCCGCGGTGACGGACGAATCGCCGGCCGCGACGTCGATGGAGATTCCGGCGCAGGCGCGGATGGCGTTGAGCAGATCGCGCTGCTTGACGTCGGCCCACGGAGTCGACGCCCACGCGCCGCCGGCGCGAAGGCGGTCGAGAAGGTCGTAGGCCTGAAGCAGGAGCGGAATGGTTTTCGCGGGACTCTTCGGATCGAACGAATCGGAGGCCTGCTGCAGGACCTTGCCGATGGCGTCGCCGCCGGCGTAACGCGACCAGGAAGTGTCGATCCCTTCGAAGATGTCGGACTTCGCGGGATCGCCGGCAAGCTGGTCGAAGTAATTGAAGAAGGTGCCGCGCCGTTCCGCCGCACCGAAGCCCTGGCTCTTGTGCATGCTGCGGCTTTCCGCGGCGACCTCGGTATACGAGCGGCCGAGAAGCGGATTGAAGGCGCCGATGTCGATGCGCAGCGAGTTAGCGACCGAGGGATCGTCCGGTTTGACCGGCTGAAAGCCGAACCGATTGAAGAACAGCCTCCGCGGCTGCCACACGCCGACGTATTTGAGCTGCTCGGGAAACTTGCTCGGATCGGCGGCGGCGGTGAACGCTTCGCCCGCGAGAATCGCGGACGCGGTGTGATGGCCGTGGCCGCCTTCGCCGGTGGTCGGGAAGCGGGTGATGATCACGTCCGGCTGGAAGCGGCGAATGTTCCACACGACGTCGGCCAGGATCAAATCGTGATCCCAGATGGCCAGCGTTTCCTTCGGACCTTTGGAGAATCCGAAGTCGAGCGCGCGGGTGAAGAACTGCTCGCTGCCGTCGGTGCGGCGCGCGGCCAGCAACTCCTGCGTGCGAATGACGCCGAGCAGCTCGCCTTTCTCGTCGCCGAGGAGGTTCTGTCCACCGTCGCCGCGCGTCATCGAGAGATATCCGGTTCGATATAGACGCTCATTGCCGAGGTAGGCGATGAGGGCGGTGTTTTCATCGTCGGGATGGGCGGCCACATAGAGCGCGCTGCCGACGACGGTGAGCTTCTTGAGCGCAAGCTGAATCTGCGCGGCATCGAGCGGCTTCTGCGCGAAGAGCGCGGCCGGCCCAATGAGAAGAACGATGAGCAGAATGGCGAGGAGAGCGAAGGTTCTGCGAAGCATGGCGGCGAATGGTAGCGGGTTCGCCGGTAGAATCGTGTTTCGGTGTTGTCACGCGGAGACGTCCCAAAAGCCTGCACCACGGAGACACAGAGATCACAAAGAAGACCTCTGTGTCCTTTGTGACTCTGTGGTGAGAATCTCTTAGCGTGAAAGATGTCTGACAAATACGACGTAGCCGTCATCGGAGCCGGAGCCGCGGGGCTCATGGCCGCGATCGCCGCCTCGCGCGCAGGCGTGCGTGTCGTGGCTATCGATAGCGCGAAACGGATCGGCGCGAAGATCCTCATCTCCGGCGGCGGACGTTGCAACGTCACGAACGAGGTCGTGCGCGCCGAGGACTTCAACGGCAGCCGGAACGCGATCGCGAAGGTGCTGCGGACGTTCGATGTCTCGTCCACGATCGCATTTTTCGAAGAGTTGGGAGTGACGCTGAAGCGCGAGGAGACGGGGAAACTTTTCCCGGTCAGCAATCGCGCGCGCGACGTTGTCGACGCGCTGCTCCGCGCGGCGGAGGGCGTCGCGATCATCACAGGCATGCGCGTCGAATCGATCGAGCGAGGCTTCATCATTAACGGCTCGATTCAAGCCGATCGCGTCATCCTCGCCGCGGGCGGACGCTCGGTACCGAAGACCGGCAGCGACGGATCGGGATACGACCTGGTTCGCGCACTCGGACACACCGTCACGCCGACGTTTCCCGCGCTCGTGCCGCTGGTGGTGGAGAAGGGTCACTGGATCACGGAGCTGAGCGGGATTTCAGTCGACGCCGAGCTGGCGGTGAAGTCGCCGACCGGACGAATCCTGCATCGCCATCGCGGCTCGATGCTCTTCACGCACTTTGGACTGAGCGGGCCGGTGGTGCTCGACATCAGCCGGCACTGGATCGCGAATCAGCCGGCCACGCTGTCCGCCAACTTTCTGCCGGGGGAGACGTTCGAGTCGGTCGATGCGTCGCTCATCACCGCGGCGAACCGCAATCCACACGCGACGATCGGCAGCGTGCTCCGTTTCCCCGACCGTCTGATCGCCCGGCTCGCGCCGGAAACGACTCTCGGCCGTCTATCGAAAGATGATCGGCGCCGCATCGTGCGCGATCTTGTCGATTTCACGCTTCCCGTCATTCGCGATCGCGGATTTGAGTATGCCGAGGTCACGGCAGGCGGCGTGCCGCTATCGGAGATCGACGTCAGCACGATGCAATCGCGCATCTGCCCGAACCTCTACCTTTGCGGCGAAATCCTCGACGTCGACGGTCGCATCGGCGGATTCAATTTCCAGTGGGCGTGGGCGAGTGGGCGTTTGGCTGGAGTTAGCGCGAGTCGCACCTAGAAGCTTTTCACGCGGAGGCGCGGAGACGCGGAGGAGAGCTTTTCTCCGCGTCCCCGCGTCTCCGCGTGAAAACAGCTAACGCTACTTGCCCTTCATGAGCACGCCCTGCCCCGTTCGCAGCGCCTGTTCCAGCGTGTCGCGGTACTGCTTGATGGGCCATTCGTTTCATGGGGCGCATTTTTGCATGATCGGCCGCCTCGCATTCGTCTCGTTTTTCGTTGCTGCGGCACTTTCCGCGCAGGCGCCGCATGACGATTGGCGGACCATCGCCACGCCGCACTTTCGCGTGCACTATCCCGCCGCGTACGAAGCGTGGGCCACGCGCGCGTCGGCGCGATTGGAATCCGTGCGTGCGGCCATTGTCACGGAAGTGGGATTCGCGCCGGAGACGGTCACCGATGTGCTGATCGAGAATCCGACCGCCGACGCGAACGGCATCACCATCGCCCTGCTCGACACGCCGCGCATCGTGCTCTACGCCGAGCCGCCCGAGCCGGAGACGCAGATCGGCGAGTACTCGAACTGGATCGATCTGCTCACCGTCCACGAGACCGCGCATCTCGTTCACTTGCTAAGACCGTCGCGCAATCCGTTCGACCGCAGACTCGCGCACCTCCTCCCGCTGAATCCGATCACGCTCCACGCGCCGCGCTGGGTGCTGGAAGGCTACGCGACGCTGATCGAAGGGCGCATCACCGGCAGCGGCCGCCCGTCCGGCGCGATGCGCGCGGCGGTGCTGCGCACGTGGGCGATGAACGGCCAGCTTCCCACCTACGCGCAACTCAACTCCGACCGCCGATTCCTCGGCATGTCGATGGCCTACCTGGCCGGCTCCGCCTTCCTCGAATGGCTCGTCGAGAAAAACGGACCGGATTCGCTGCGCAATCTCTGGGCGCGCATGACCGCGCGACAGCGCCGCAGCTTCGACAGCGCCTTCGCCGGCGTCTTCGGCGACACGCCGCAACGTCTCTACGGCCAGTTCACGGCGGAGCTGTCCGCAAACGCGATGACCATCGCTCGATCAGGGGGTTGGAAGGAGGGTGAGCTCTGGCAGGAGACGACGCGCGGCAGCGGCGATCCCGCCGTGTCGCCCGACGGAACGAAGCTGGCCATGATTCTCCGCAACGCGAAAGGGGAGGCCACGCTCGCCATTTTCGGAACGGGCGCGAACGAGGAAGAGGCAAAGAACGCGAAGCGTATCGCCGAGATGCTGCGCCGCGATCCGCAGGACGTCGCGCCCGTCCGCACGAAGCCGTTCCCGCGCAAGCCGCTGCATTCGTACAAACCGCCCGACGGCGGCGACATCGACAATCCGCGCTGGACGCGCGACGGCGCCGCCATCATCTACACGCACAAGCAACCCGATGTTGACGGTTTTCTCCACCACGATCTCTTCCGCTGGAGTCTGGCGACGGAGCAAACCGAGCGCCTCACGCATCGCGCCGACCTGAAGGATGCCGATCCGATCGATGCCACGCACGCCGTCGCCATCCGCAGCCGCTTCGGTCAGTCGCAGATCGTGATCGTCGATCTCACCACCGGCGCGATCACGCCGCGAACGGAGTCGTCGCTCGACGTCGTCTACTCGCACCCGCGCGCCGCCGCCGACGGCCGCATCGCCTGGGCTGAGCACGCGAACGGCGAGTGGCGCGTCGTCGTCGACGGCAAGCCGTGTGGCACAGACACTCTTGTCTGTGCTTCTGGGAAGCTTGCGCCGCTGCCGATCGCCGGCGCGTTTTCTCCAGAATGGGGAACGTCCGGCGCGCTCTTCGCCGCCGTCGCCGGACGCGGTTTCATCGATATCGCGCGCGTCGATGCACAGGGTGCGTCCTACGTCACGCGCAGCGCCGGCATGGCGCTGTCACCTGCGCCATCATCAGACGGCTCGCTCTACTTCATGGCACTCGACCCCGACGGCTTCGTCGTCCGCCGCATCGCCGATCCAACGCCGCTGCCGCCGCAAACGCTCACCTTCGACCGCTCGCTCGTCCCCGCCCTCCCGCCGCCGCCCGACACGCCCGTCGCCCTCCACGACGACCCGGTCACGCCGCACCCCTACGCCCTCGGGCGCCAGGAAGTCTCGGCGACCTTCGGCGGCCAATACACCCCCTTCGGCAGCACCACCGAATTCGGCCTCCGCCTCGGCGACGTCATCGGCCGCCTCGACACGCTCATCCTCGGCGCGATCAGCACGCGGAACATGCCGCGCGGATTTGCAATTAGCTCGGTCTGGCGCGGCCTCCCGATCGCGATCGGAGCCCACGCATTCGACACGCGCGAAACACGCGGCCTCGAACTCCGCGCCACCCGCGACGCCGTCTTCCCGCTGTCGTACCTCTCGATCAGCGCCGGCGGCCTGTTCGCTCAACACCGCAACCGAGCCTTCCTCGACGCACACTTCGCCACACATCAACGCCGCATCGCCTCCGAACGGATCGACATCGTCGCCGACTCCGCCAACCACCTCCACGCCACCGCCCGCGCCGCCGTCCGCGCCGGAGCCCTGACCCTCGGCGCCGCCCTCTCCACCGGCCGCCACCTCACCCTCGGCGGCATCGCCACCTCGATCGAACCCGACTCCCTCCTCCTCGACCGCATCCTCGACCCCGCCTTCGAACGCGGAAGTCTTACGTCAGCAACCTACCGAGGCGAACGCCTCTCCGTTGGACTCGGCAGCATCACCGCCTTCTGGCAACGCCACCATCTCGGCACCAACATCGACCTCTTTGGCGTCGAGACGAACTTCTCTGTCCCGCCAATGCCAGTAGTCAAAACACCGGGACTCCAGCTAACCGCCGGCTTCGCGCAAGTTCGTCTTCCGCGCAAGACGAGAGGGTGGGTGAGCGTGCGGTGGAAGCCGTAAATCGAGAGTCAGCGGATTCCGGTGGAAATCGACGACTCTATTGAGCCGCGCCTTCGAGCGCGTTCATCACGTCGTCGATCCACGCCGGCTCCGCTTCGTTCCGATTCTGCCGCGCCTTGCGGATCATGCGGAGGTTGTTGAGCGTCGTCTCCGGCTCCCACTTCGCGCGAATGATCGGGAGGGCGCGGGTGAGGTTCTCTGAGGCCTCGGCTTCGTTGTTGCCGAGGACGGCCAGTTCCAGCAGCGTCGCGTAGTCCCAGTAGTCGGGGTTTCCCGCGGAGATGCGGCGTGATGCGGCGTAGCGCACGATCGGCAGGATCTCGATACGACGAGGGTCGGGTGGATTGCGGACCTCCATCAGGGTCACAGCGTTGACGCCTGGATACCCGTCGCGCCAGTCGGATTCGAAGCCTTTGAGGTACGCGTCAATGGCGCGATCGAGCTCGCCCTGTGCGATGAATTTGTTCGTGGCCTTCTGCCAGCGATCCTTGTAGACGCGGCCGAGGATTCCGTAGGTCTCGCTGCTGCCTCCGCGTTCCCGGATCAGCGTGGTCAGCACCCGCTCCGCTTCTTCGCTTTTGCCGGCGCGATTGAGGGCGAGGCCGAGCTGCTCGCGGATCATGACCGTGCGCCTCAGCGGTTCCGGCATGGCGGCGGCGAGATCGACCATGGACTGCCAGGCCTTCGCGTCGCGATAGGCGAGGAACAGCTTGACGAGGATCGCGCACTCGACTCCATCCAGCGCGCCGAGATTCTCTTCGAATGTTTTCAGCTCATCGGGTGTCTTCGCGCCCTGGAGCTGTTCCTCCAATTGCTGCGCGATCACGATGCGATCCTGAAACGTGTTCGTTTTCAGGTGGTCGATCGCCGCGGGAAAGGGCTTCAACAAGTCGAAGATGGGACTGTCGTCGTCACGCGTCTCACGGATGTGCTTCAGTTGTTTCGTCAGCTCGGCGCGCGCCTTCGGGGCGCTGGCAGGAACGCCTGAATCTGAAAGGTCGTAGGGGACGGAGCGCAGCGGCGCGGCGTCGAAGGGTAGCCGACCTCCGGCCGCGAACAGCAGCACGGTCGCTCCCGGCCGTACCGCGTGCCGGATACCGAGCTCGTAGAACACGTTGGCGTTCGCGGTGGTGAGATCCGCGACCGCGAAGTCGCAGAGGATCAACCGCTCGTACATTGGCTTGTGGATGATGCCGCGCGTTAGCTCCTCGTCGGCGCGGAGCGGCGTCATCCCCGCGTCGGCGATGGCCGGCTGGATGACCTGTTTGTAGAACTCGTCGAACTTGACGATCTTGCCGGCGGCATCGGTCTTGTCGCCGAACGGCATGAGGACGAAGCAGAGCGGTGCGGACATGGGGACGGAAGCATAGCAGCGGACCTGTTGGCGAGATCCTTCTGCGAAAACGGCGGCCGGCGCTCAGCCGAGCTTAGGAGCAAAAGCCTGCTCGCCGCGCCCCGTCGGGTATCCTCCTTCCACCACGTCCACCAACGCTCCTCGCCTGCTCATTACGGGAAGCTCCGGCTTCGTGGGGGGGCATTTGTTCGATCGGTTCCAGGCCATGGGATGGGACGTGACGGGGGTGGGGCGGCGGGCGATGGCGAGAGCGGGGTACGTCCAGCATGATCTGGCGGAGGGGGTGCCGTTCGATCGCTCCTTCGATGCGGTCATTCATGCGGCGGCGCGGGCGTCGCCGTGGGGACGGCGCGCCGATTTTGAGCGGCAGAATGTGCTGGCCACGAAAAACGTGATCGAGCACTGCGTCGCGCATGGCCTGCCGAAGCTCGTGTTCATCTCTTCGTCGAGCGTCTACTACGCGGACCGGCATCAGCTGGGGATCACGGAAGAGACGCCGATGCCTGCGAAGGCGGTCAACGACTACGCGGCCACCAAGCGCAAGGCGGAGGAGCTCGTGCGCCGGTATCCCGGCGAGTGGGCGATTCTTCGGCCGCGGGCGGTCTTCGGGCCGCGCGACACGGTGCTCCTGCCGCGCATTCTGGAGGCCGCGCGCCGAGGGAAGTTGCCGCTTCTGATCGCACCCGATGGTCCCGCTGTCGGGGACCTGATCTACATCGACAACCTTGTCGACTGCATCGTGCGCGCGGCCACGGAGCGCGGCATTCGCGGCGACTTCAACCTCACCAACAACGAGCCGGTGGTGATCCAGGACTTCTTGTTCGAGCTCTTCCGCCGGCTCGATCTGCGTCCGCCTCAACGACGCGTGTCGGTGCGCACGGCCATGATCGCCGCCGGCGCGATCGAACTCGTGCACCGGCTGTTTCTGCCGAGGAGGGAGCCGGCCATAACGCGGTTCGGGATTCATGTCTTCGCGTATTCGAAGACATTCGACGTGACGAAAATGCTCGCGGCGATGGGACCGCCGCGCGTGTCGCTGGCAGAAGGACTGGATCGGACCGTGGAGTGGATCCGGTCATGCTGATCGCCGGCGCGATCGCCGTAGCGCTCTACGCCGCGATCTTCGCGACGAAGTTCCTGCTGGCGTCGAAGTACGCCGCCGCGCATCGCGAAGACGAGGGAGTGGAAGGGGAGATCACGGTGATGCAGCCGATTCTCGGCGGCGATCCCTTCCTCGAAGAAGCGTTGCGGCGCAACCTCGGGCAGCCGGCCCGGTTTCTCTGGCTCGTGGACGACGACGATGCCGAAGGGCAACGGGTGACCGGGCGGCTGGCCGAGACGGCCGGGGAGCGCGTGGAAATCGTGCTTTGCCGGCCTCCCGCCCTGGGTGCGAATCCAAAGACCGCCAAGCTGCAGCGTGGACTCGATCGCGTGACCACGGAATACTTCGCGGTCCTGGACGACGACGCGATCCTCTCGGAAGGGCAGCTCCAGCGCGCGATGTTCGGACTGAGAAGCAGCACGCTGTACACCGGTCTTCCGTGCTACCTCCGCGGCGGCAACGTCTGGTCCTCGCTGGTCACGCACTTCGTCAACAACAACAGCATCCTCACGTACCTCCCTCCGTTGCCGCTGGTCGGGCCGCTGTCGATCAACGGGATGTTCTATGTGATGAGAACGGCCGACCTGCGCGGCATGGGCGGCTTCACACCGATCGTCCGGCAGCTCTGCGACGACTACGCGCTGGCGGGCCTGGTGCGACGCAACGGCGGGACGATCCGGCAGGGGACGACGCCGCAATTCCTGCACACCACCGTGCCGGATGCGAAGCATTACGTGCGGCTCATGCACCGATGGTTCGTCTTCGCGCACGTTCTCGTCCGCGATCAACCGGCGCGGATTCAGCTGCTGCTGGCCGTCTTTCTCGGCCTGCCGCCGCTGCTGCTCTGGATCGGAGCGCTCTGCCCGCCGCTGTGGCTCGCGCTGCTGATCGGCCGCCATCTCGCGCTGCGCAGGCTGCAGCGCCGGGTGTTCGGCGTGCTTCCGCATCTCAACGTACTGATGTCGATTGCCAGCGAGCTGCTGCAACCGCTGCACTGGCTGCACGCCTGCGTCCAGCACACGCTGCGCTGGCGCACGCGCCGGATCGTCGTCGCCGCGGACGGAACGTTCTCATGATCCTGTCCGAGCCGCCGGTGCGCCATCCGTTCACGCCGCTCAAGGTCGTGCTGCTCACCGGATTGAGCGATCCGGCCACGTGTGCGCTGAGCGCGGTGCAGACGCGGTTTCTGGCCTCCCTGGCCGCGCCGGAGACAGCGAAGATCTACTGGAACTTCCCCTATCTGCCGTCGTCGAACGCGCGCCGCGATCCGCCTCTGTGGCTGGCAAGCATCCGCAATACCCGGCAGTTTTTCCAGGCCTCGCGTCCCGCGTACCGCGAGCACTGGCGCGCCCTCGCGGCGTCGGCGGAATCGCTGGTGGTCATCACCGGAAGCTGCGGACTGGAGATCTTCAATCAGTGCCGGGAAGCGCGCGATCCGGTGGGGCACGTCTTCGCGCTCGGTCCGGTGGCTCGGGAACGGCCGGCCGTTCCGCACACCCTGATCCAGGGGACGCGCGACCTCTTCTCGAGGATGTTTTTCCGGGAATGCCACGTCGAACTGTCCGGCGTGGGACACATGAACTATCTTGACGACTGCCGGGTCCAACGGCTGATCAACGACTACTTATGCTCCAGCACTTCTCCATCGCCGGCAGCGGACTCCACCTGCCGCAGCGCCGGCTGACCGCGGAGGACGTCGATCGCCGCGCGTCCGTTCCGCAGGGCTGGACGCGCTCCCACGTCGGCGTGCTCGAACGCTACGAGTGCGCCGCGCCGGAGACGCTGGCCACGATGGCTTGCGCCGCGATCGCGGGTGCCATGGCCGACGCCTCGCTGCGGTGGAGCGACCTCGACCTGATCGTCGACGCCAGCAACTGCCGTCATCAGCCGATTCCCTGCAACGCGGCCTACCTCCAGTCGGAGCTCGGCGCCGGCGCGGAGGGCATCCCCTGCCTTGACGTGCAGAGCACCTGTCTCGGATTCATCGTGGCCCTGCACGTCGCGAACGGTCTCTTCGCCGTCGGCGGCTATCGTCACATCCTGATCGTCTGCTCGGAGCAGGCCCTCCTCGGCGTCGACTGGACCGAGCCCGAGAGCGCGTGCCTGATGGGCGACGGCGCCGCCGCGGTGGTGCTGCGCCAGGCGCAGCCGGCGCCCGGATACTTCTACGCACAGGAAACATTCGGGCAGCATCGCGACACGTGCCACATACGAGGCGGCGGACACGTCCTCCCCGTCACGAGCTACACGCCCGAGCGCGAGAGTGAGTTCCGCTTTCACATGGACGGGCCGCAACTGATGCGCACAGCTGCGCGCTATCTGCCGCCGATGACCGAGCGCCTGATCGAAGAGTCCGGCGTGCCGCGCGACGCGCTGCGCGTGATTCCGCATCAGGCGTCGCCGCGGGGACTGGGCATCATGCGGCGCATCCTGCGCATCCGCGCGGAGCGTTTCGAGAATCGCGTGGCCACGATGGGCAATCTGATCGCCGCGAGCGTGCCGGCGGTACTGCACCAATGCCGCGCCGAAAAGATCACTGCCCCCGGCGATCCGATCCTGCTCCTCGGCACCTCGGCCGGCTACTCGCAGGCCGGACTGATCTTCCGGATGTGACGATGCCCTTCGATCGCGTCCGTTTCTTCAACGCCGGCTACTGTACGCAGCTTGGGTATTTCGCCGGCAGCAAGACGCGCGGGCGCACGCGGTTCAACAATGTGTTCGTCCACCTTGAGCATCCGCGTCACGGTGTGAGCCTCATCGACGCCGGATACAGTCCACACTTCTTCGAGGCCACCGACGATTTCCCCGCGCGGCTGTATCGCTGGACGTTGCCCGTCCATCTCGATGAGCACCGGCACGCCGCGGCCATTCTCCAGTCGCGCGGCTTGCGGCCCGAGGACGTACGCGAGATTTTCATCTCGCACTTTCACGGCGATCACGTGGCCGGACTCAAGGATTTTCCGGCAGCGCGTGCGGTCCATCGCCGAACCGCGCTGGAGTCGCTGCTGCAGCAGAGCGAATTCAGTCAGGTCCGTCACGGCTTCCTGCCCGCGCTCCTTCCGGGCGACATCACCGCGCGCGGGAAGGCCATCGAGGACGATGCTTTCGCCGGAAGGTTCGCCGGTTTCCCGGCCCTTGATCACTACGGCGACGGCGATCTGTTGCTCGTCGATCTTCCCGGCCATGCGCCCGGTCACACTGGCTTCGCCTTTCGCACGCAGGAGCGGCAATTCTTCTACATCGCCGATGCCTGCTGGGACGTCGAGGCGATGCTCGCCGCGAAGCCGTTGCCGCTGATCACGCGCCGGCTGCAGCATTCGTATGACGAGTACGCCGCCACGCAGGAGAAACTGCGGCACTTCGCGCAGCGCGACGACTGGACCATTCTCGCCTGTCACTGTCCGCGGACCCAGCGCTATGTCGATTGATCTCGTCGCGCCGCCGTACGCGGGACATCTCTTTCCCCTTCTCGAACTGGGGCGCCGCCTGCGCGCGCGAGGACATGAAGCGGTGCGCGTAGCCAGCACGCCCGACGCGGCCGCAGCCATCCGCCTGTGCGGCCTCACGCCGATCGAGATCCTGCCTGACCGTGCGGACGAGGTGTGGGCCATCGCCGACACCGCGCAGCATGTGGGGTTTCATCCCCTGCGTCTCTATGAGCAGTTCCGCGCAAACATGTCCCTCATGGCCGACGCCGCCGCGCAGTTACGCGCGCTGTGGACCGAGCAGCGCCCCGATCTCGTGATCGCCGACTTCACCGTTCCCGTTGCAGGACTCGTGGCGAGGTCGATGGGCATCCGCTGGTGGACGTCAATGGTGACGCCGTGCGTCCTGGAGACAAAAACCGGAACGCCCGCATACCTCGGCGGCTGGATGCCGGGGAACACGCTGCCGAAGCGGCTGCGCGATGCGCTCGGCCGCACCGCGATCACGCTCTTCAAGCGCGGCGTCGCTGCGATGTTCCGTTCCGAGCTCTGCGCCCTCGGCATCAGCGGCGTCTATCGCCACGATGGTTCCGAGGCGGCGTACTCGGATGAATGCATCCTGGCGCTGGGCATGCGCGAATTCGAATTCGAGCGCGACTGGCCGAAGGCCTTGCACTTCATCGGTCCCCTCAGCGAAAGTCCGCCGTTTCCGCACGCGGCCCCCGTCTTCGACGGGAGGCCGGTCGTGCTCGTCACGCTTGGCACGCACCTCTCGTGGGCGCGCGAGCACGCGGAAGCGCTCGTTCGCGAGCTCGCCGCGCAGTTGCCCGACTGCCTGTTTCATTTCGCGATGGGCCAACATGCCTTGAGCGTCCATGAAGTCGACGGCAACGTTCATCGCTACGGTTTCATCGCCTACGACCGCTACCTCTCCCGCTACAGCGCGGCCGTGATTCATGGCGGCACCGGCGTCACGTATGCCTGCATCCAGGCCGGCGTTCCGATGCTTGTCTGGCCGCACGACTACGATCAGTTCGACCATGCCGCGCGCATCGTCGGCAAAGGGCTAGGTCTGCGCCTGCGGCCGCAATCCGCCGCCCGCGATCTCCGCCGCCTGCTCACCGATGAGCCGCTACGCGCGCGCGTCACCGAGTTCCAGCAGTTGTCGACGGAGTACGACGCCGGGCGCTGGGTGGCGGAGAGATTATGAGAGCGTGGACCGCGCTCCGAACCTATCTCGCCGCGCGCCGGCGGTTCCGGGGCCTTCGCGGCGCGGCGCTGCGGCGCTACCAGGACGAACGCGCGCGCGCCGTCATCGATCACGCGGTGAAGCACTCTCCGTTCTATCGCGCGCACCTCGGCGGCGGCGGGGGAGACTGGCGCACGCTGCCCACCATCGACAAGAGCGCGATGATGCAGCACTTCGGTGCGTTCAACACGCGCGGCATCGGACTCGATGAGGCGATGGAGGTCGCACTCCGCGCCGAGCGCGATCGCGACTTCAGTCCAAGGATCGGCGGCGTGACGGTCGGTCTCTCGTCCGGCACCTCCGGACATCGCGGACTGTTTCTCGTCGACGAGACGGAGCAGATCCAGTGGGCCGCGACCATCCTCGCCCGCGCGTTGCCGAATCGCGCGCGCGTGCGCCTGGCCTTCTTTCTCCGATCGAACAGCAATCTCTATCAGTCCCTCGGCCGATGGATCGATTTCCGCTATTTCACTCTGACGGCGCCAATCGAACAGTCGATCGCCGCGCTGAACGACTTTCAGCCCGACATCATCGCCGCGCCGCCGTCGCTCCTCGAAATGCTCGCCGCCTCGCCCGCCTTGAAGATCCGTCCGCGGCGGCTCGTGTCGGTGGCCGAGGTGCTCGAACCGCAGGATGAGGAACGGCTGCGGGCGGCGTTCGGCGTCCCGGTGCATCAGGTCTATCAGTGCACCGAAGGCCTCCTCGGCATCAGCTGCGAACGCGGCGCGCTGCACGTGCAGGAAGACATCGTGGCGTTGCAGTTCGAGCGGGTGGACGCGGAACGCGAACTGTGGATGCCGGTCGTCACGGACCTCTACCGGCGTACGCAGCCGATCATCCGCTACCGGCTCAACGACGTCGTGACCCTCGCGCCCGAACCGTGCGCGTGCGGCTCGGCCTTCCGCGTGATCGAGCGGATCGAAGGGCGATCCGACGACGCCTGCTCGTTCGTCCGGCACGACGGCACGCTGCGCAAGCTCTTCCCGGACGACCTGCGCCGCATCGTGCTGCGCAGCGATCCTCGGATCGACGACTACCAGATCGTCCAGGAGCGTCCCGGACAACTCACCGCCCGTCTCCGCGTCCGCGGCGATTTCCCCGAAGTCGCGGACGCGCTGCGCCGGACCATGGCCGAACAACTCACGGAACACGACTGCGCGATGCCGGAGCTCGCTATCGAATCGGGACTGGCCGCCATCCCGCCGGGGGAGAAGCGACGGCGCGTCAAGCGGGTGTGACGGCGATGGTATGCGGTCACACGAAGTGGTCTCGGCATCGCCGAGTGGGAATGCTAACCTCCGGAAGGAGATGACAGAACATGGCTAAGCGCGGGCCGGACATCGATGCGGAGATCGACGCCCTCTTCCAACGTTCCCTCGCGGAATTCACCAGCGCTCGCAATGCGCTTGCAAAGCGTCTCGGAAGCGAAGGACGGAGACTCGACGCAGAGCGGGTGAAAGCGCTGGCCAAGCCCCCTGCACCGGCGTGGGCGGTGAATCAACTCTACTGGCAGGATCCGAAGGCGATCGAGCGGCTGCTGACCCTCGGCGAGCGGATTCGCAAGGCTCAGACCGGACAGCTGAAGAACGCCGATCTGCGCGCGCTCCTCGAAGAGAAGAAGCAGATGACGACGGCGCTGCTGGCGAACGCTTCGGCGATTCTCGAAAAGGGCGGACATCCCGCGTCGGACAGTTCCCTGCATCGCGTGTCGACCACGCTGGAATCGCTGGCGGCGTGGGGCCACATGGAAGGCGTCCCCAAAGCGGGCCGCCTGACCGCAGATCTCGATCCGCCAGGTTTCGACACGCTTGCCGCCCTGATGGGCGGAAAAGACCTCGACGTCAAGAAGGTGCTCCTCTTCCAGGCCCCGAAACGGGCCGAAGATCCAGCGGCTACTCGTGCGCGCCTGCACGAAACCGTTCAGGCGTCGGAAAAGGCACTGCGCGAGGCCCATCGCGATGCCGAGCGCGCGAAATCCGCACTCGCGAAAGCGAACGCGCGCGCCGCGGCAGTGGAGAAGCAGAAACAGGAAATCGAGGCCCGCTACGCCGAAGCGAAAGAAGCCGTGCGGCTGGCATCGAGCGATGCCAGGAGGACGGCGCAAGCAGTCGCCGACGCCGAACGGTCCCTGGCGAAAGCGAAGGGCGCGCTCGAGACGTAAGCAAGCATCTCGTGGGTTGGCCGCGGTCCACGGAGCGGATTACACACTCAGGGGCGGCCGTGGGGCCGGTAATCCGTGACGTTTCAGGCCAGCCGAGGTGACGTTCGGATTGGCGGATGTGACCTTCCGTTTCGCGGACGTGACGTTCCGCTCCGCTGACCTGAACGCTCAGTTCCGGGGACGTGACCTTTGAGTCGCGCGGACTCGACGCTCAGTTCCGGGGACGTGACCTTCGAGTCGCGCGGACTCGACGTTCAGTTCCTCGGCGCTGACCTTTCAGTCGCGCAGACTCGACGTTTAGTTCCTCGGTACTGACCTTTGAATCGCGCGGACTCGACGTTCAGTTCCTCGGTACTGACCTCTCAGTCGCGCGGACTCGACGTTCAGTTCCTCGGTACTGACCTTTGAGTCGCGCGGACTCGACGTTCAGTTCCTCGGTACTGACTTTTGAGTCGCGCGGACTCGACGTTCAGTTCCTCGGTACTGACCTCTCAGTCGCGCGGACTCGACGTTCAGTTCCGGGGACGTGACCTTTGAGTCGCGCGGACTCGACGTTCAGTTCCTCGGTACTGACCTTTCAGTCGTGCGGACTCGACGTTCAGTTCCTCGGTACTGACTTTCAGGCGCGCGGACGTGGCGCTCACTCCCGGGAGCTTGACGTTCAGTCCATCCGACGTGACGTTTAGCTCCGAAATCTCGCGAATGTAGAAATCAGCGGGAATACGCGTGCTGAGCCTGCTTTGTTTCCCGTTGTGCTTGTCATGTCGAACGCTGACGTCGGGACCGCCTCGGGTACACACGCGAATCAGTCGCGTTCGGAGCGGGTGTGCTCGGCCCGCGAACGGCGGGAATCGTGGATTCGTCCCTATCGGCGCGTGCGGCAGTCCATCGTGGCGTCGCGGCGCCTGATCGATTCCTCACGCCGGATCATCGACCGCTGTGAGCGGTCGGCGGCGGATCATCCGCTCCGCGCCCACCGTCAGCTGCAGCATGTGTGGGGCCGCCTCGGCAGGGCGCTCGCACGCCTGCAGCGTGGTGCCGTGGGCATGCGCGAGGCGAACGAGCGGATCGCGCAATCGCCCGAATACGCCGGCGACGCTCCGCGGCTGATGGTGCAGGCCATCGTGCACTGGACCGGCGCGGCTACGACGATCGCCGCGATGATGGACGAGCTGGATGACGATCGCGTCGCGCTGCTCGAGTATGTGAAGGGTGCCGGCGCCTGTCTCGATTTCGATGAGCTGTTCAAGAGCGGCGGTCCTGCGCCGCTGCTCCTTACCAGACGTTCTCTTCCGGCAACGCTCTTCTCGGAGCGCAGCCGCGTTTTCTGCATTCATGTCCGGCGCAAACGGTCTGCCCGCCTGACCGTCGTCGAGGCTCCCAGACGGATTTTCCGCGGCCGTGCTCCTCCGCCTGTCTCAACCTGCTCGCTCTGATCACAAGCAAGTTTGAGAAAGGAAAAAGGAGGACATCATGTCCATTATTGAGAGAGAAGTACCCGTTACTACCCCTGCGACGTCCCACAAGGCCGCCGCTGCAGCAATCATCGACGAGGTTCGCGGTCTGAAGGATCGGATCCCGCACTTCGTCATTCCGGAATCGAGAGCGGTCCGTCAGCGTCTGGCACGCGCCGCCTCGCTGCCGCCGGAGTTCATCGACCTTGCGGCGATGGCTACGCGGAACCACGAGGATCTCGCGCGTGGAGGCAACTCAGGTCCTGACGAAACCGAGGATCTGAATCGCTACGCCGAGGCCTACGGTCCGTTGGCGGATGAACTGGAAGCGATGGCACTCTTCGTCCGTCACAGCGTGCGGGTGGCGAAGAATCAGGCCGGGAGCAACGCGCTCATGACCTACGCCATGGCCCAGCGTCTGGCCAAACGTCCCGAGACCGCCAGTCTCGCGCCGCATGTCGAGGACATGCGCCGCGCCCTGGCCAGTCCGCGTCGCAAGGCCAAAGCGAAGCAGGCCCCGGTTCCGGCAACCCCCGGTTCATCGCCCGCTCCGGCGACGCCGCCGAAGCAGTGATGTGATCCGGTTCGTGCAGTAATCCCCGCGCGGGCGCGTCCGAAGGCGCGCCCGCGCATTTTTGTGTGTCGGGGGCTTTGATCTGTGTCCATCTGCGTCCGTCTGCGGATAAAAAAACATCGCGCTATCATCCGCGCCCATGATTCACTTCCATAACGGCGATGTGGCGGCGTCGCTGGCGCGGCGAGCAGGCGTTCCTGGGCGGCATGTGCCGTTTCGTGAGTCGCTTGTCGGCGGGCCGGTGCGGCCGAATCTGCCGCTGCACGAGTGGGTCGAGGAGCGGGCGCTGTTTCTGGCCGAGCATCATGGCGAGAGCCTCCTGCGCGTGCGCAATGACCTGCTCGAACAGGAGCTCGGGCTCGACCGCGCCCGCGAGGAGGAGGAAGTCGTCCTCTGGTTCGAGCACGACCTCTTCTGCCTCGTGCATCTGCTGTATCTATTGACGCGGCTCTCGAAATGCCGGCGCATCACGCTGATCTGGTGTCCGCAGCCGCTGGGATTGCAGTCGGAGGAAGAGCTCTTCAACCTCTTCCAGTCGCGCGCGGCCGTTCTGCCGGCGATGACGACGGCCGCGTCACTGGCGTGGCGTGCGTATACGTCGGATGATCCGACGTCGCTGAATCGATTTCTCGATCAGTATGTCGCCGATTTTCCGTTCCTTCGCGACGGCCTTCGCCTGCACGCCTCGCGCTTTCCGTCGAAGCGCAACGGACTGGGCGAAGTGGAGCGCCGCGCCGTCGAAGGGATCGACGCCGGTCTCACCGATTTCGTCTCGCTCTTCGTGCAGTTCGATCGCAATCCGCCGCGCTTCGGATTCGGCGACGGCGAGTTTCTGCGACATCTGAAACATCTCGCCAGCGTGGCCGTGCCGGTCATCACGATCATCGGCGAGGAGAAAGCCAATCCGCCGAAGGCGCTGTTCTCGATCACGCCGGCGGGCCGCAACGTGATCGATGGAACGGTCGACTTCATCGAGATCAACAACGCCAACTTCTGGCTCGGCGGCGCGCACCTGACGCGCGAAAGGATGTGGCGATGGGACGCCGACCTGCGGCAGATCGTGCCGAGCCAGCCTGCCGCCTCGTAAGGTTCGACGCCGCCGACGGCGTCGCGCTGGCGGGCCTGCTGTACGAGCCGCGGCGCGCGTCGAAGCGCGCCATCGTCTGGCTTCACGGCGGCGGCGGAGCTTCGGTATTCGAATCGCGCCGCACGAATCTGCTGGCGTCCGTTTTCATCGGGCAGGGGATTGCATTCTTCCCGTTCAACAACCGAGGGTCCGGGATTGTCCGCCGCGCCGGCGATGATTTCGGCGGCGCCGCATTCGAACGGATCCGCGACTGCGTGGCCGACATCGATGGCGCCATTCGCGAGTTGTGGCGGCGCGGCTATCGCGACATCACTCTGGCCGGCCACTCCACCGGCGCGAACAAGATCGCCGTCTACGATCACTACAAGCCGCGCAACCGCGTGAAGCGGTACGTGCTCCTCGCCGGCGGCGACGACACCGGTCTGCTGTACGCGCAGGTTGGTGCGCGCAAATTCAACGCGCTGCTGACAAAAGCGAAGGCGATGATCAAAGCGCGCCGCGGCCACGAGCTCGCGCCGCGCATTCCCGGCCAGACGATGCTGAGCTGGCGCGCGCTCTACGACGTCGCCAATCCTGACGGCGACTACAACGTCTTCCCCTTTTTCGAATCGATGACCGGGACCAGGCTTTCGCGTCGTCCGTTCCGATACGTCCGCGCCATCCGCAAACCGTCGCTCTACATCTACGGCGATCGCGACGAGTACTGTTTTGACGACGTCCCGCGCTGCGTCTCCATCCTCGCGCAGCACATCAACGACCGGGCGGAGATCGTGGTCCTCCGCGATGCTGATCACGGCTTCAGCGGCAGGGAAGGGGAGCTTGGAGGGGTGATCGCGAACTGGATTTGATCCATGGGCCCCAAACAGTTATTGTGGGTGAAGACGCCCCAATCCCATGACCCGAAGACTCCTGTTCCTGCTCCTCGTCCTCATCGCTCTTCCCGCAGCCGCCTCCGACTACTCGCTGAACGTCAGCACTCCCTTCACCATTTACGACCCGGGCGCGCGGGCCAGCCTCACCGCGTATGTGACCGGCTGCTGCCGTGTGAATGATCCGACGCAGGCCACGGTCACGATTCCGTTGCCGCCGGGATCGACGAACATCAGCGCGCCCGGCCAGTTCGGCGGGTGGGCGTGCAGCGTCGACGGCGCGACCGTCACCTGCACCACGTCCCTGGGCGCCACGTCGCCATATCCGGGAATCGCCGTCGATTTCAACGTCCCGTCGACGCTCGACGGCACCGGTTTTCGCGGCGAGGCCCGGCTGACAACGACTCTCGCCGACGACGTGCCGGCGAACAATGGTTCGAAGTTTTCCATCACTGCCTATCGAGTCCTGCAGGTGACGACGGCGGACGACTTCGGAGCCGGCTCGCTGCGCGATGCCATCGACCGCGCAAACGCGGAGTGCAACGGAAACGTCTGCAAGGTGACGTTCGCGGGGCCGATGACGATCGAGCCAACATCGCCGCTACCGGCCATCACGGCGTGCAGCATGCTGGTCATCGACGGCGGCATCGCGCGCGGTACGCCGCTCGACGCGCCGCGCCCTGTCGAGATCAGCGGCGTGAAAGCCGGCTTGGCCAACGGGATCGAGATCCGCTCGCGTTGCGGCGCGACGTTGCGTGGCCTGACGGTGAACGGCTTCGAAGGGAACGGCGTCGTCCTCGCGGAACCGCCGGCACCAGACCCGTTCGGACAGGAGCTGACCACGGTCGAGGAATGCTTTATCGGTACGAACACGACGGCAACCGAGGCGCGGCCGAACGGCATGCGAGGAATCTCGGTCGAAACGCCATTCACGAATGCGGCGATCCTCAACTGCACGATCAGCGGCAACCGGTACAGCGGCGTCGCCATCTGGGCCTCGCAAGCGGTAAGAATCTCGAACTCCCGTATCGGCGCCGGCCGCGAAGGCAAACCCCTCGGCAACGGAGCGAGCGGCGTTTACGCTGATGGCGGCGACGTTGACGTCGGCGGCGGAGGAGCGATCGCCTACAACCACGACTTCGGCGTCGGCGTTGGTCCGAATGCGGAGCATGTTCATGTCCAGATGCAGTACCTGTTCGCGAACGCTGGTCAGGATTTCGATTGGGGCCTCGACGGGCCTACGCACGTCGATCCGTCCGGCCGCATGCCGGCTTCTCCGGTGCTTTTTTCCGCAATCTACGATGCGTCGCGCAATGTGACCGTCGTGCACGGCGTCCTTCCGCGGCCGGACAATCCGCCGGAGCCTACGTTTCCCCAGGTGCTGATTTTCGAAAAGACCGAGAGCGGCTATCGGCGCCGCGCCGACTTCTTCGTATCCGCTCTGAAGCCCGGCGACGTCCCCTTCACGATCAACGTTCCCGGCGACATGCGCGGCCACACGCTCCTCGCGCAGACCGACAACTACAGGTATCTCGATTACCCGCCGTTCGATTCATCGGAGCTGAGCGAGCCGCTCTTCGTGACGCCCTGGCTCAACCCGCATTGGCGCCGATGACGAAGCGTAGTGCGGGCGTCTCGCCTGCAACCGCCGGGCGTCCTCGCCCGGTGGTGGTTTCTTGGATTTAATCGCAGGTTGGGGTTCATCACGGACACCCCCATCGGGCGAGACGCCGCGCCGGATGCAGGCGAGACGCCCGCACTACGCCGGTACAATCCGCGCCCGCATGTGGGGAATCGAACAGACTGAGATTGGCCGCATCGTCGTTCCGCCGTCGTTGCCGGATGGATTTGGGCTTTTCTACACGACGATCGATTTCGACGGACGCCTGAACGCGGACGCCGCGGCGCGGCTGATGCGCATCGTACACGACCGATTCGGCATCGATGCGGCGCTGGCTACATGCACGCAGGTTCACGGCCGGAACGTCGTGCACGCGCAAACGGCAGGCGAATGCGATTCGTGCGACGGACTCTGGTCCTCCGACCGTGGCACAGCCCTCGGCATCAAAGTCGCGGACTGTCTGCCCGTCACGATCGCCGACATGCAGCGCGGCATCATCGCCAACGTCCATTCCGGCTGGCGCGGTGCGGTGCAGAAGATTGCGGCGGAAGCGATCGATGCGATCGGTGGAGTAAGTTCTGCCGCGCAGGCGTGGCTCGGGCCTTCCATCCGCGTCTGTTGTTTCGAAGTGGGGGAGGAAGTCGTCGATCAGTTTCGGGATTCGTATGCCGAGGCGGAGTTGTTCGTCGATCGCGGCGGCGCGAAGCCGCATATCGATCTGCCGCGACTCACCGCCGCGCTGCTGCACGAGCGCGGAATAGCGGCGCAGAACATTCACGACTCCGGCCTCTGCACGCGCTGCGACACGTCGATCTTCCACTCCTATCGCCGCGACGCCGGCAGAGGTGGACGAAACCTTGCAATTGCGGCGCGGTAAGGCAGTGGATCAGTCGGCAGTGGATCAGTAGATCAGTGCAGTCTCGCGACGCTTTGATTTGTCCTGATCACTGATCCACTGGTCTACTGCTCCACTCAAATATGGCCACTTTCAAAGCACGTCTACCTCGCCGCCGCACCGTCTTTCAGGTGATCTCGATCTCCGTCGTGGTCGTGATCGTGTTGATCGCGGCGCTCGCGCTCTACGTCTACAAACAATCCATCGGAAAGTTTGAGATCCGCCGCCTCTCGCTGCCGACGCGCATCTTCACCGACTTCACGCCACTCCGCGGCGGTGTCGTCCTCGGACCCGACGACCTCGCGGAGAAACTCAACCGCCTCGGATACCGCCAGGTCTCCGCGCTGTCGCAGGCGGGCGACTACGTTGCCGGATCGTCGCAGATCGACGTCTACACGCGGCCGTTCACGCATCCGACCGGGCAATATCCGTCGCAGCCGTTGCGCGTTGCGTTTCACAACGGCAGCATCGCCTCGGTCGTCTCGTTGAAAGGGGCGTCGCCGATCGACAACGCCGCGCTGGAGCCGGAGTTGCTGACGTCGATCCTCAGCGACCAGCTCGAAAATCGGCGTCCCGTCACGCTCGATCAGGTGCCGAAAAGTTTGCAGGATGCCGTCGTCGCGACCGAGGACGTGCGCTTCTGGCATCACCCCGGCGTCGATCCGATCGGACTTCTCCGCGCGCTCTTTCGCAATGTGCGCGCGGGTGGTGTGACCGAGGGTGGTTCGACGCTGACGCAGCAGCTTGTGAAGAATTACTACCTGACCGGCGAGCGCACGTACAAACGCAAAGCGACCGAAGCGTTCATGGCAGTGATCCTCGACGCGAAGTATTCGAAGCGCGAGATCCTCGAGGCATACCTCAACGACATCTACCTCGGCCGCAATCGTTCGATCTCGATCCTCGGCGTCGGCGAGGCGGCGCGTTTCTACTTCGGCAAGCCGGTCTCCGAGATCAGCCTCCCGGAGTCTGCGCTGCTGGCGGGGATCATTCGCAGTCCGAACAACTACTCGCCGTTCGTCCGCCCGGACCTGGCCATGCAGCGGCGCAGCACCGTCCTGGGCCTGATGCTCAATCAGAAAAAGATAACGAAGGAAGAGTACGACGCCGCGATGGCCACGAAGTTGCCGCCGCGCCCGTTCCGCCAGCGCAGCGGACTCTCGTCGATTCCGTATTACGTCGACCGCGTGCTGCAGGAGATGGCGCGCGACTACGGCATCAAAGATGTGAAGGGCCGCGGCCTGCAGATTTACACGGCGATCGATCTCAACGCGCAGGACACCGCGGCGCGCTCCGTCGAAGCAGGACTGACCGCGCTGGAGAAGGGGAGTAAGCGCCTTCGCCGTCCCGGCCAGCCGTTGCAGGGCGCGATCATCAACGTCGACGTTCCGACGGGGGAGATCCGCGCGCTGATCGGCGGGCGCAACTACGATCTCAATCAGTTCAATCGCGCGCTCAACGCCAAGCGGCAGATCGGATCGCTGGTGAAGCCGTTCGTCTACGCGACGGCATTCGAGCCGAGTCTTTCCAATCAGAACATCACGCCGGCCACGCTGGTCAGCGACACGCGCTTCGTCCTCAAGCGCCGCTTCTCCGACGATTGGTCGCCGCGAAATTACGAGGACGTTTACCACCAGACGGTGACCGTGGCCGAGGCGCTGGAGCAATCGCTGAACTCGGCCTCGGTGCGCATTGGCCTCGCGTGCGGACTCGATCCGATCGCGCGCACCGCGCACACGCTCGGTGTCGTCTCCGACATCGACACAAAGAATCCGGCGATGCTCCTCGGTGCCGTCGACCTCTCGCCGATCGAGATGGCGGACGCGTACTCCACGATCGCGCGCCTCGGCTCGCGCGTGCCACTGCATGCGGTCAAGTTCGTGACGGACGACAAAGGCCGGCAGGTTTCCGCGGGAGACGAGGTCAAGCCGGTGCAGGTTTTTCCGGCCCGCGACACGTACATCCTCGTCACGGTGATGAAGGGTGTCGTCGATCGCGGCACCGCGGGCGTCGCACGCTCGATGGGCTTCCACCTGGTCGCCGCGGGCAAGACCGGCACGACGAACGACAAGCGCGACGCGTGGTTTATCGGCTTCACGCCGAAATCGCTGACGCTGACGTGGCTCGGCTTCGACGACAACGCGCCGACCGGCCTCTCCGGCGGCACGGGCGCGGTTCCGATCTGGACGCGCTTCATGCAGGCGACGATGGCGGGCGAGCCGAACGTCGACTTCGCGCCGCCCGAGGGCCTGGTCATGGCGCAGATCGACGAAACGAGCGGAGGGTTTGCGGTCCCGAACTGCCCGCCGCGCGTCGTCGTCACCGAGGCGTTTAAGGCAGGCACGCAGCCGGGCAATCCGTGTCCGTTGCACAGTCCGCAGGCGGCTCCCGCGCCGTTGCTGGATCAGTTCGGGAATCCGATCGCGCTCGATACAGCCGGCATGCCGATCGTGCCCGAAACGACTACCGCTGCGCCGCTCCCGCCGATCACTCCGGAACCGGGCGACACGACGCTGACCGGCGGCTTCTTCCGAACCGATACCGCCCCGCCGCCGCCGACAACGACGACGACAACCTCGGAGCCGCGCCGCGAGCGCGATCTGAATCAGCCGCCGCCGAGCACGAATACGAGCGAGCCGATACCGTCGACCAATACGAGCAGCACGAGCACGACCAGCACCTCGCCACCGCCACCGAGGTAATGTGGCACAGACACTCTTGTCTGTGTTGGTGAGGCTCGGGGGGTCTGAGAAGACTACCCGTGCATTCGAATCCCTACTTTTTAAGGTACGGACTCTGCACCTTGCCAAAGCACAGACAAGAGTGTCTGTGCCACATTTCAGGCGGCTCCTATCCGTTCCTTTCTCAACTTTTTTTGCCTCCGAGGGTAGGGACTGCCGCCTTTCCGTCACTCCTAAGTCAGGAGACGTTGATTGGTGATGGGCAACTCGGCCGCAAACGGTGCTG
>Ga0157375_10000878_pt1 | contig 26120 bp, 12 predicted proteins | sample M35metaG_FD_115311 | JGI IMG/M metagenome (GOLD analysis project Ga0157375, IMG submission 115311) | Miscanthus rhizosphere microbial communities from Kellogg Biological Station, Michigan, USA - M3-5 metaG | ecosystem: Host-associated > Plants > Roots > Rhizosphere > Soil | place: USA: Michigan... | reverse complement strand
TGGTAGCTCACCTTGCCGAGCGGCGTCTTGAAGTCGGTCTTCAGCAGGCCGTCGCGATGGCGCGCGACGAGGTACTCGAACGGATCGAACATCGCCTCCTGCACCGCCATGACGTCGGCGTCGCCGGGGAACATCAGCGGCAGCTCCTGCTTGAACATCAGGGTGCAGGAGGGAACCGCCGAGACGATCGCCCAGCCCTCCCTGGCATAGCGCGCCAGCACCGGGATGTTGGCCTCCTTGTGCCTCGCCACCCCCTCGAGGTCGCCGAGTTCGAGCTTGGGCATGCCGCAGCAGCTCTCCTTCTCGACGATCTCGTAGGGGATGGCGTTGTGCTCCAGCAGGCGCAGCAGGTCGTGGCCGATGCCGGGCTCGTTGTAGTTGATGAAGCAGGTGGAGAAGACGGCGACCTTGCCCGGGCTGCGCTCGCCGTCGACCACCTTCGCGTGGCCGTTCGACTTCGCTGCGGCGGAGCGGAAGCGCTTCGTCGCCAGTGCCGGCAGCCAGGCATCGGGATGGACGCCGAGGGTGGCGTCGAGGAGCTTGCGCACCGGCCGGGTCCGGTTGGCGGCGTTGACGACCTGCGTGACGATGGGAATGCCGGCGAACTGGCCGTGCACGTCGGTCGCGGCGAGCAGCTTCTCGCCGCTGCCGACCTCGCCCTTCCGGTACTTGATCGCCTTGGCGCGCAGCATCAGGTGCGGAAAGTCGACCTGCCACGGATGCGGCGGCACGTACGGGCACTTGGTCATGTAGCAGAGGTCGCACAGGTAGCACTGGTCGACGACCTTGGCGTAGTCCTTCTTGTCGACGCCATGCACCTCGCCGTCGGCGGTGGCGTCGACCAGGTCGAACAGGTTCGGGAACGACTGGCAGAGGCTGACGCAGCGGCGGCAGCCGTGGCAGATGTCGAACACTCGCTCCATCTCGGCGAAGGTCTTCGCCTCGTCGTAGTAGTCGGCGCCCTGCCAGTCGATCGGATGCCGGGTCGGCGCCTCGAGGTTGCCTTCGCGCAGTGTCATCGTCGCCTTCGCTTTCCCAAGCCATCAACGAACAAGGGCCGCGAAGGCCCTTGTCGAAGTCAGTTGCCGCAGGTCCGCGCTCAGTCGACCAGCGCGTCGAGCGCCTTCTGATAGCGGTTGGCGTGCGAGCGCTCGGCCTTGGCCAGCGTCTCGAACCAGTCGGCGACCTCGCCAAAGCCTTCTTCGCGGGCGATCTTGGCCATGCCGGGGTACATGTCGGTGTACTCGTGGGTCTCGCCGGCAACGGCGGCCATCAGGTTCTGCCGGCTGGAGCCGATCGGCAGGCCCGTGGCCGGGTCGCCAACGCCGTGCTCGAGGAACTCGAGGTGGCCGTGGGCATGCCCGGTCTCGCCCTCGGCGGTGGAACGGAACAGGGCAGCGACGTCGTTCTGTCCCTCGATGTCGGCCTTGTTCGCGAAGTAGAGATAGCGGCGATTGGCCTGGGACTCACCGGCGAACGCGTCGCGCAGGCTCTGCTCGGTCTTCGATCCTTTCAAACCCATGGTCATCTCCTAGTGTCAAGTGAACGTCGCCCGCGCGGGCGGCGGGCGAAGGGAACGAACCTGTTAACCGTAACCTTTCGCGTGCACCAGGGCAATACATACCGCCAATCCGGCCTATTGCAGTGGCCTATTCCGGAGCGGTCGGGCCGGTAGAGGCCGGAGCTGGCCCGCCGGCATACGCTAAACTTGCGGCCGCAGTGGGGGGGTAGCTCAGCTGGGAGAGCGTCGCGTTCGCAATGCGAAGGTCGGGAGTTCGATCCTCCTCCTCTCCACCACCACCTAGTCCAAAGCATCCAGCAAACTAGTCCGAAAAGGGCATGTTCTCCTCTATGGCACGAGGAGAGGACGCAGAATCCTGTCCGCCGGCTGGGTAAATCTGTACGATCCAATCCAGGTCCCAATGTTGGGAACACGGTTGGGAGATGCAGGATGCCCAAGCGAGCTCGAGAGCTAAGCGCCCTGGAGGTCGGGCGCCTGAAGAAGGCCGGCTACTACTCGGTCGGCGGCGTCCCAGGACTCGCGCTGAAAGTCGGCGACGAGAAGACCACCAGGAGCTGGATCCTGCGCTACAGCGTCGGCGAGACGCGGCGCGACATGGGCCTCGGGTCCGCTTCCGAGGTTTCGCTGGCTGAGGCGCGCGCCAAGGCGAAGGAAGCACGCGCGCTCCTTCGCGACGGCCGCGACCCGCTCACCGAGGCGAAGGTCGCCAGAGCCCACGCGCTCGCCGCCCAGGCCCAGAGCAAGACGTTCGAGTATTGCGCGAAGGCGTACATCGAGGCGAAGTCGCCGGAGTGGAAGAACGCCAAGCACGCATGGCAGTGGCAGCAGTCGCTGATCGAGGTCGCCGCCGCGAAGATCGGGCAGCAGGCGGTCAGCGAGATCGAGTTGCCGCACATCCTCAGCGTACTCGAGCCGATCTGGAAGTCGACGCCTGAGTCGGCGCAGCGCCTGCGCGGTCGACTCGAGCTTGTATTGGATTGGGCGACCGTGCGCGGGTACCGAGAAGGCGCGAACCCCGCGAGGTGGCGCGGCCACCTGGAAGCCGTGCTGCCGAACCCGGCCAAGTTCGTCAAGGTCGAGCACTTCGAGTCGTTGCCACCGGCAGCGGTCCCGGAGTTCATGACGCAGCTGCGAGCCGTCGAGGGCATCAGCGCGGTGTGCCTGGAGTTCACCATCCTGTGCGCGAGCCGATCGGGCGAGACGCGCTTGGCCCGTTGGAGCGAGATCGACTTCGCAGGCGCGGTCTGGCATGTGCCGGCCGAGCGCATGAAGCGCAAGGTGCAGCACGACGTGCCACTATCCAGTGCGGCGCTGAAGCTGCTGAAGGCGCTGCCGAAGGGCAAGCCGGACGAGTTGGTCTTCCCCTCCCCGCGCGGCGACGGCGCCGGGCCGATGTCCGACATGGCGATGCTAAGCCTGCTGCGCCGCCTGGAGGTGCCGGCCGTTGTTCACGGATTCCGAAGCAGCTTCCGAGTCTGGTGTGCTGAGAGCACGAACGTGGCGAGTGAGGTGGCGGAAGCCGCCCTCGCGCACGGGCTCAAGAGTCAGGTGGAGGCCGCCTACATGCGGTCGAACTTGTTCGACAAGCGCATCACGCTCATGGAGCGGTGGGCGCAGTTCCTCAGCGGCAGCCCTCCCGCCGCGACCGGCACCCCTATCACCAGGAAGAATGGAGCGCGCGCCGCGGCAAGCGGTTGAGAAGACCGGCGCTCCGGCAACCCAGAAGGCAGCCAGCATCAAACGCTAACGCTGGTGCCTTTCTTTGCAGCAGATTGACTGCGTTCTGACTACGATTTGGCTCGTTTGAAGTATCAAGGGGCTAGCTCTCATGAGCTAACCCCTTGATTTCACTGGTGGGCCCTGAGTGACTCGAACACTCGACCTACGGATTAATAGAGGCTTCCCGCTCGTTCTTGTACCGGGCTACGGACACGCGCACCAGGGAGAGCGGGAGCCTCAAGGAGTCTCAGAGAGCCTGAGAGAGCGGAAACTGGCTACGTTTTGGCTACGTTGAATCGGCCCCAGAAGCGCTTCCGCTCCTCGGGCCGATTTCTTTGATGCTCGGCGCCGATGAGCTTCGGTCGTCCCGAACAAGGCTCGGATGACTCAGCTTGTTCTCACGTCGGTCGCTCTCAAGGCCAGGGACGGGGTTCCAGGTACTGCGGACTTGGCCCAGCAGATCTGGCCCGCGGCCGGCCGTTGCCCAGTTGCTCGATGTCCGGCGATCGGCCCGAAGTTCATCATCAATGCCTAGGGGCTGAGGACCGGGCGCCAAGGTTCATCAGCTGCAGTTGGGGCTGGATACTGACAGGCGTCGATAGACGTGCCGCGACCTTGGGATGCAGCCGCTCGAAGCACGCTACTTCTTGCCGCAACCCTTCTGTTGCCCGAGCTGCAACAGGCGCTGCAGTCGCGCATTCGCCTGCATCTGCTACCCCTGCGCCGCCGCCTGCTCGCCTTGTGCATGGGCCTGTAGCGCGAGCGGAGAGTTGGCTTCCGCTTCGCTTTCGCTCTTGCGCTTCACTGGTGGGACCTGAGTGACTCGAACACTCGACCTACGGATTAAGAGTGGCTTCCCGCGCATCATTGTCCCCGGCTACGGACACGCGCACGAGGTAGCGCGGGAGCCACAAGGAGTCTCACGGAGCCTGAGAGAGCGGAAAATGGCTACGTTTTAGCTACGTTGAATCGGCCCGAGGAGCGCCCCGCTCCTCGGGCCGATTTCTTTGATGTTCGGTACGCGTGAGCTGAGGTCGATCCCAGTCGGGGTCTGCAAGCCTCGCCCTCGGTCGCCCAAATTCGATCCAGACCCAGAGCCGTCGCGGGCTGAGGTCGGATGTCACGCCGGCCGGCCGGCATTTCTGCGGAGCACAGCCCAGTCATGACCTGGATCTAACTCTCAGCGGTGGCACTGATCCAGTCCCGCAGCTCGTCGGCGGTGTGGATCCGTCTCTCGACTGTTAAGACGCGTCGGTCGTCGCTCCACCGCAACCACTGCGGAGGCAATTCGAACGCCGGTACCGCACCCCATTTCGGGTCGGTGAACCAGAGCCATGAATAGAGCAACGGGTCCGCCAGCAGCACCTGGTTGTCTCTCTCTTCAGTGACCCAGGGCTCGCGATCGCTGCGAGCCAGACACCACTCCGCGGGGTCATCGGGCTCGAGGAACGCGATGCCGCGGCCCGAGCCAAGCCATGCGAGGTGCCACGTCGATTCCGGCCGGGTTTGCAGCGTCCATAGAGAGATCCGGCCGTCGTCACCTGCGCTGGCGAGCTGCGTGCCCTCGGGGCTGAAGGCCACGCTCTGCACCTCGCCCTCGTGTGCAGGAAGGCTCTCCATCTCGCCTGCCGAGCCGTCGGGCTGCAGGGTCCAGTAGCGCACGCGACCGTCACTGCCCCCGCAGGCGATTCGCTTGCCGTCGGGGCTGAAGACCACGCTCTGCACCCTGCTCACCGGTCCGGCAAGAGTTTCCATCTTGCGTGCAGATCCGTCGGGCTGCAGTGCCCACAAGCGCACAGAGCCGTCATCACCCGCGCTGCCGAGCTGCGTGCCGTTGGGACTGAAGGCCACGCTGTTCACCCCGTCCTCATGGCCAGCAAGACTTGCCGTCTCGGCTGCTGAGCCGTCAACTTCCAGCGTCCACAGGTGCAATCGACCCCGCTGAGTGCCGCTGGCCAGTTGCCTGCCATCGGGGCTGAAGGCCAGACACAGCGCCAACCCCTCACCGCCACCGAGCCTCGCTGTCTGGCGCGCCGAGCCGTCGGCCTGCAGCGCCCACAGGCGCACGTGATCGTCGTCACCGCAGGTGGCCAGAACCTTGCCGTCGGGGCTGAAGGCCGTGTTCAGCACCGGATTCTCGCCGTCAGAGAGGATCACGATTTCGCGGGCCGAGCCGTCGGCTTGCAACGCCCACATGAGCACGCGGCCGCCATCGCCGCCGCTGGCGAGCTGCTTGCCGTCGGGGCTGAAGGCCACGCTCCAAGCGAAACGCAGGTGACCCGACAGGTTGGCCGTCTCGCGCGCCGAGCCGTCGGCCTGGCGCGTCCACAAGCGCACCCGGCCGTCGTCGCCGCCGCTGGCGAACTGCTTGCCATCGGGACTGAAGGCCAGGCACCGCACGGGAGGTTCGTCGCCAGACAGGCTTGCGGTCTCGCGCGCCGAGCCGTCGGATTGCAGCGCCCAGAGCCGCACCCGCCCGTCATCGCCGCCGCTGGCAAGCTGCTTGCCGTCCGGGCTGAAGGCCACGCTCTGAACCCAGCCCTCGTGCGCCACAAGGCTCGCGGTCTCTCGCGCCGAGCCGTCGGGCCTAAGCGCCCAAAGGCGCACGCGACCATCGCCGCCCCCGCTAGCGAGTCGCTTGCCGTCGAGGCTCAGGGCCACGCTGACCATCTCGCTCTCGGGTCCATCGAGAGTTGCCGTCGGGCGCGCAGATCCGTCGGGTTGCAGTGCCCACAAGCGCACGGAGCCGTCATCGCCGCTGCTGGCGAGACGCTTACCGTCGGAGCTGAAGGCCACGCTGCGCACCCGGCCCCCATGGCCAGAGAGACCGGCCGTCTCGGCTGCCGAGCCGTCGGCTTTCAGCGCCCACAGGTGCAAGTGGCCATTCTCGCCGCCGCTGGCGAGTTGCGTGCCGTCACCGCTGAAAGTCACGCACATCACCAAGCCGTCGTGGCCCGCAAGCCTGGCCGTCTCGCGCGCCGAGCCGTCGAGTTGCAGCGTCCACAGGCGTACAAGAGCGTCGTCGCCGCCGCCGGCGAGATGCTTGCCGTCGGCGCTGAAGGCCAGACTGTGCACACCTCCAGCGGCATCGGCAGGAAGGGTTGCACTCTTGAGCCCTGCGCCGTCCGCTTCCAGCGACCACAAGATCACGCGACCGTCATCACCCCCGCTGGCGAGCTGCTTACCGTCGGGGCTGAAGGCCACGCTACGAACAAAGCCCGAGTGACCCAACAGGTTGGCCGTCTCGCGTGCCGACCCGTCCTCTTGCAGCACCCACAAGTGCACCCGACCGCCGCCGCCAACACTGGCGAGCTGCTTGCCATCGCGGCGGAAGGCCACGCTTTGCACCGAGCCCCGATGGCCGGGCCAGAAGTCGAAAACCGGTGCTTGCAAACTCGGCCATTCTGCTTCCAGGTCCTGACCTAGCAGGCGCTGCCGCAGCGCCAGGCGGCCATCGAAGGCGCGCCATTCATCTGTCTCGCAGCCGCGAAGGTCGCATAGGTGCAAGGCCCCGGAGGACATGTTGCCGACCGACAGGCCTCGCAGGTAGCTGCCAGCCGTCGGCAGGCGCTCGAAGCCGATGGGCAGCTCGAATTTCTTTCCGCCCGCGAGGGTGATCGGGCGTGGTAGCCGATGCGGTGGGTTCCACTTCCTGACGAGCAGCTCAATCGCCTCGATGGCGGGAGGCAGCGCGGGAGCGGGGTGGCCGGTCTCAGGTTGCATGCTCTTCAATCCCTTTGGTGGGGACGAGCCAAGCCTCGAGGACCTGGCACTTCTGGTAGAGCGTCAGTAGCTGCTCAGGGCTCGTGAGCTCTGCGATGTCGCGTAGCCACTCAATCTCTGTGACACGGTCCCTTTGGTTTTCAAGCCCTTGCAGGAGACTGCCGAAGAATTCATCCGGAAGGCGCCCGTTGAGCGGGCGCCCGGCGTTCGCCAGCGATTGCAGGTACTCGCGCCGCCCCAGCGTGTCGCCCTGCAGCAACCACTCGAGTAGGGCACGAGGGTCGTTCACCTCGGCCACTCGGTCCGGCACCGCCTCTTGCGCCTTGCGCGGCGATGGAACCATCGGCGCGAGCTGCAGTCCATGAAGATAGAGCTGCGCGAAATCATCCAGGGTCAAGCCCTGGCGAATGCCCTCCGGGCTGCGGTCGGCATCGGGCGTTCCTGCGGGGAACAGGCCAAGCGGATCGGGGCTGCCGCGCTGGTGCCCCGCCTCTTCGACAAGACCGAGCAGGGTGAGGTTCTCTCGCATCGTGTCGGTTGTCGAGCTCGGGGTTTCTGCACGCGGTAACTTGTGACGGTCAGCGAACTTCTGCTGCAGCTCACGAAACGATTCGCCCGTCTCGATGATCGATTCGCCGAAGTCATCTCGACGCAGCCGGAACAAGCGCCAGTAGCGGCTTGCGCGCAGCCGCAGGTGCCGATACAGCCCGGGATAGAGCTGCTGCAAGGCCACAACGCGCGCCGCGTGGAGCGGCTGCCAGAGCTCCATGGTCTTGAGCTCGGCGAAGTGAAGGCGCTGGAACTCGAGCGCCTCGGAAAGCCGGATGAGCTTTCTCGGCACCAGGGGAATGGAGTCGAGCACGAGGTTGAGCAGGTCGTCGGCGCGAACGGCGGCGACCGCCGTGCCTTTACCGCTGACGGCACCGGCCAGCTTCGGGTCTTGCGCCGTGGAATCGCTGGCCCGTTCGACACGAACGCTGGGCGCGAAGAGCGTGGGGTAGGTTGCCCGCAGGAACGCGGCTGCCTCCTCTTTCGTCCAGCGCTGCAGGTGCACCGGCAGGTGGACCACCTTCTCCAGGTATTCGGCACCGGAGATCGGTGCATTCATGCTGGGCGTGCCGTCGCCCGAGCCATAGGCGCGATAGCGGTGCGCAATCCCGCGTTCGACCACCTCGTCATCCACCGCGAGCACGAACGAGAAGCCAGGAACGTTGAGAAAGAGCTTGACGGACTCAAGCACCTGGATCGCCTTCTCGGGCAGGCAACGGTCCAGGTCGTCGATCAACACGACGAGACGCAGCGCCGGGGTCGACTTCTCGGTCAGCGCGCTCAGGACAGATCGGGTGTCGAAGTAGAGCGACTCACGCCGGCTCAGCCGGTCGTGCGCAGCGGAGAGCGAAGCGTTGGCCTCCGGAGTTGCGGCCGTGCGGGCAAGACGGCGGTACCAAGGCACTGGCTCCGGGGGCCGCTTCGAGGCTTCGCGCCTTTCCGCCGCCTTACGGGCCGCATCGATCGCGTCTTTCGGCGCGAACTCGACATCGAAGCCGACAATCTGTGACAAGGGGGCGAACTTGAACTTGAAGCCACTCATGAGCGACACGGCGACGTCGCCGAACACCCCCGCGGCCGTGCGAACAGAGGTGATTGCGCGCGCGGTGAGGTCCTTGTCGCCCCGGTCATCGGGGTGTCTCGCGTCCATTGAGTCAGCGACCCGTTGCAGACTGAGCTGAATTGTCTTGAGCAAGGGGACGACCAGGTGTTCCTCATGCTCGTATTGCCAGGGGTCGAAGAACACGGGCACGACGATCGCTTTGGGTTCGCCGTTCGCCAAGGACTCGATCGTTGTCTTCAGGCGTGCTTCGAAGATGGCCAGGATGTTTCGCAGGCAGTGCGTCTTGCCGATGCCCCACTCGCCGTAGACCGAAACGACAAAGGCATCGCCGCTCGTCGTGTGGCCGTCAAGCCTGGTATTGAGCTGCGCCGCAATCCGTGATGCGGTGCTTGCAGTCGGTGGTTCCTGTAGCTGGGTACTCATTTCACATGCGGTAGAAAGCAATGGGGCGCAAACTGGAGCCCGGGCCCGGCCATGGCTGGAGCGTAGCCCATGCGCGATACGGCGCGACGAGATGTTGGGCTCGAAAAGCTCTATCTCACTGAACAAGCGAAGGCAACAACGCGGCGAAGGTCGGAACTGACGGACTAGCCGCAGAGCAGTGTCGCGACCACGCCGGTCACCCCGGCCCTCCCGCAGGATCTGCACGAACCTCGAAGCCCGAATCCCGACGTCTATGGACACCGGGTGCGCCCATGCGAGCGAATCCGTGCTGGTCGGCTTGCACCACGAGTACTCGTACATGGACGCCCCCGGTTTGCCAAGCTTTCGGTTCATGACGGCTGGAAGGGAAGATTGCACCCGTACATCCGGACTTTCGTTGCGGCACGAACCGCTGTCCCTGATGGGATTTGCTGGTTGGCTCCTCAATCGCTTTGTCGCACTCCAGGTTGTTCTGACGGTTGAGCCGCCACACGCGCTTGTGGTTGACCGCGTGGCCTTCGCGGATGAGCAGGTCGTGGATGCGCCGGTAGCCGAAGCGTCGCCGCTCATGGGCGAGCTCGACGATGCGTGCGCTCAGCTCGACGGTTCGGGCGTCGGCGCTCGGGGGCTCGCGGTAGCTGGTCCGGGACAGCCCCACAAGGCGGCAGGCCCGGCGTTCGCTGATGCCCACTCCGTCGAGCATCTTGCGCACCGCCGCGCGCCGCGCCTGTGGGGCTGGCGCTTTACCCCGAAGCCGACCTTGAACGCTTCGATGTCCAGGTGCGCTTCGGCCAGCAGCTTCTTGAGCTTGCTGTTCTCGGCCTGGACCTCACGAAGCATCCGCGCGTCGCTGGCCTCCGTGCCGCCAAAGCGCGCCCGCCACTTGTAGAAGGTCGCGTCGCTGAATCCGCCCTTGCGGCACAGCTCCTTGACCGGCAGACCGGCCTCGGCCTGCTTGAGAAATCCGACGATCTGTTCGTCAGTGAATCGGCTCTTCCTCATGTCCGTTCCTTCCTCGGAAAACGGACTCTACTAACCTTCGACTGGCACGCCCTATGGGGGCAGGTCAACCCTCCTGTTCGAGTTCCAAGCGTTCCCAGAACGTCTAAGACCCACACCGGCCATGGACGTTTGTCTACCCAATACTCGCCAGAATGGTGGCAATCACGCTAGCAAACAGAGGGGTAAGCGTCGTAATCACCTTCCCAGCCTTGCCGAGAAGGTCGGACTCGATACCCAAGTGCTGCAGGTCGCTGGCGCGTTGGTCGGCGCTCAGATGCTCCGTCGCCACGTTCGCCGCACGCTTGAGGTTCAGGACAGCAGGTGCGTACAGAGCGGCGAGGATCACGCTGAAGGCGATGCCAAAGACAAGGGTCGTCGACCGCGCGAACTCTCGGGCCGAATCCACGACTTCGGCCTGCGCGAAATCCTCACTCAGGTGGGAGCACCCAAGAGCGCCCCATTGCTGCCCGACTTTCTCCTTGACCTTGACCGATTCCGGCGGAGCAGACAGGCTCTTGCAGATGTCCACCTTCAGTTTGACGGAAGCGACGCTTGGCATGGCGGCCAAGGCAGAGGAGTACACCGCGGACAGCTGCAGGATGCCGAAAGCAAGGCTCGTCGCCCCGATGTAGAGCAGGACATCCAGCTTCTTGGAACGTTGACCTATCACCTCTAGTTCCGCGGTTGCGAGTTCGTTTCGAAGCGGCCGTGAGGGATGGATGATCGCGGTCCACGCGTTCGACGACTGCGTCCTCGCGCGCGCGCGTAGCCTCGCCAGCAAGGTCGCCCGCCTGCCGACAGGTTCGAGCAGCAGACACATGCCCAAAGCCACGACCACCGGTATGAATATTCCCAGAACGTTGTTCGCGTCTGAGACCATCGCCATCCACGCGGTGTTGCTACGCTCCCAACCGGCACAAAGCATCGCGTTCCCATAGGCGGAGTCCAAGCCAGGCGAGAACTGGAATAGACCGAGCACCCCGAGGACGGCGGAGGTTGCGATGGCAAAGAGAAGGATCGACACGCTGATCGCGCAGCTGTACCTCCGCGAGCGACACTCCCACCAAATGCCAGCGGTAACCCAGACGGCGACAATTGCAACCATCCAACTCAGTGCCAGTGTGACGCCCCGAGACGATCGCGCGGCGAACTCATGACCCTCGGATTCCGGCGCCTGCCGCCACAGCGCGACAGCGAGCCTCACCAGGCGCTCGTCTCCAACATTCTCGAGAAATGCACTCGCCGCAAGCGCTGCAACTATCGTGGCAGCCGCGAGAACCCCGCAGATCGCGGGCGCGAGATTGCTGGTTCGCAAACCAGCCCATGCCGCACTGAGTCTGTTCGCTCGAATTGCCCAGGCCAGCCAGGCGGTTGCGAGTAGCGTGCACCACAGCGCACCCGAAATAGGACCCGGACGCCAGCCATTCGTTTCAATTCCTTGCGCCAAGACCGCAGGAATCGCGAGCGACAACAGGGCATGGGAGGTCGGAGCCCGGAGACTGGTCCGCAAGAACTCACCCCACCCTGAAGGTCCGCTCTGTGCGCCACCTCGCCACCGCCAGATGCCCAGCGAAATGACAACGACCACGATCGCCGGAATAATTCGTGATTCCAGCGGGCGCAGGTTGCACGAGTGAAGAGCGTCAAGCATGACGCTTTCGAGACACTCGACCAGGCGGTGTCCGCGCTCCTCGCCCTAACGTCATGTAAACCATGCCGAGGTCAGCCTGGCAGGATGATGGCATCAAGTGAATTGAGAGGGAGCCAGCGTTCCGGGGCAGTCAGCAAGATTGACTCGGATCACCGCCCCCGCCGGTACCCCCCGCAGCGGTGACTGCCGCGGCGAAATAGGCGTCACCGACGCTTTCCCGCGTGGCCTTCCACACAGGCTCCGCGCTCGCTCGCCACGCGTTGAAATCCTGGACAGTCGGATTGACCAGTCGCTTCGTCTGTTCCGCTTGGCGCAGCACGGAAGCATACTCATTCACCGCGTTAGACGACATCGACCGTGCCGCACGTTCGAGCGCAACGACCACAACGACGCGATCGGCGGGTGAAAGAGACTCCATGCGTGACTGGTTCGCCAGCATGACTCCGCCGCGATAGAGATGGTTGGTGCGCGATACGACGCCGCTCTCTTTGTTGAGTTGCGCAGACTGCAGGAACTGGACCGGGGCGGCGACGGCGTTGACGGCGCCCCGGCTGAACGCTTCCCCAATCTCTGCCGGGTTGGTGGGACGAACGGTGCCGCCCACGGACGTGAGAACGGAACTGAAGGAGTCCGCGGAAGGCAGGGTCGAGAATGCCTTTCCCTTGACGTCCGACGGAGATACGACGGGTGTCTTGGCGAAGAGCACATCGAAGGACTGATGCACGTAGCCGATGGGAACAACCCCGGTCTTGCTGCCGAAATCCTTGAGCATCTGCTGGGACGGTGGCGACGCCTGGAGTCTCGCGACAGTGCCAAAGTTGGTGAACAAGAAGGGCGTCGCGTATACCTTGAACCGGGGGTCAAACGACTCAAGCGTTCGGGTCGTCGCCATTCCGACATCCAGCGTGCCAGCGCGTATCGCTTGAGCGACCTGGCCGCCAACGGCGATGCTGTCGGGAGGCAGCACGACCAGCCGTATTCGACCGGCAGTTTGCCGCTCTATCTCCGACGCCGCAGCAGCAAGCGTCGCAATCCCTTCGCTGGTAGGCGCCTGCGCGCGTAGGACCGTCTGCGCCGCCGCTACATCCAGCAAGAGACAGAGCGAAATTGCGACTAGGCTTCTCATGCGCCTCCTTTACCTGCCGGGCGACCTGCGTGCATTCGAGCCGATCACGGATTGGGATGAGGTGAATCAGCTGAGGCTGGGGTGGAATACGAGGTGGAGTGTGACGCTAGAACGGGAAACATCGGGCCGGCCGCGCGAAGCGTGTCAGGACCCTTGCGCGCCGGCGTGCGCCTGAAGCATCGTTTCGAAGCGACCCGCGTAGGAGGCGATCAGCTCGGCCCGGTCGTTGCCGTTGATGATGCGCCGGGCGCCGATGTAGTCGGCACCTTCGGGCTTGATGTATTTCGCGAGCGGCTTGCCGGTGAAGGTGCCGTGGCGCATGCCGTGCGACATCACGGCATACGCCAGGCCGGGCACCAGCGCCTCCTCGGGATGGATCTCGAGCTTGCGTCCCTCGCCGATCGCCTTGCCGATGGCGAGGTAGTTCTCGCGCCACGTCAGCTGGACGAAGCCGCGCCCGTAGTACACGTTCTGCACCTGCCGGCCGGCCTCGTCGACCACCGTCACCGGCTTGCCGTACGCGCGCCCCGCGCCCTTGCCGATCTCCTCGATCGGCTGCCAGGTATTGGCGCACTCGTGCTTGACCGTGGCCAGCATGTAGGCGCCCCAGCGCAGGTCGGTCAGGTCCCGGTCGCCCTTGAGCGCATTCAGGATGAAGCCGAGGCCGACCCGCTGCGTCGGCGAGAGGGCACCGAAGCTCAGCTCCACCATGTCGATCACGCCGTCGACGTCGAGGCCGGCGAGCGACGCGGTCGCCGCGTCGTTCTTCAGGAGGCCGACGATCCACCGAGGCGCGTCGGCGATCGGCAGCCCCTCGACCTCGTGCTTCAAGAGCTTGCCGATGATCGTCCAGGTGGCCGGCCCGACGATGCCGTCGACGGAAGCCCTCTCCTGCGTCTGCAGGCGAACCACCGCCCGTTCGGTGTCGTCGTCGTAGTCGGCCGTGTCCCCCAGCGGCGGGTCGAGCGCGAGGCACCGGTTGAGGCAGGCCTTCAGGAGCGGCACCCACGGCTGCTTGTCGCCGCCCCGCATGACGAGGTATTGGCGCGCGGCCGCGGCCTCCGCCGTGTCGTGCATGCCGCGCATCAGGGCCCGCGTGCCCGCGCTGGAGCGCAGCTGCGGCCGGGTGACGTCGTGCAGCTTGAGCAACAGCTTGGCCTCGGGAATCCGGGTGTCGTTCGGGCCGAGGCCGAAGAACGCCGTTCCTGCCTCCTTGATGAATTGCCGCTGCGCCGCCAGGCGCGCATCGTCGAACACCGACTTGCGGATCACGTAGCGCACCTGGCCACGCGGGTCGAGCACGACCGTCGCGCCGCCGAAGAAGTCGAAGCCCGGGCCCTCGTTCGAGCTGGTCACGTTGCGCCGCTGGCTCACCTCGGCGATGAGGTCGAACACGATCTGGCCGCTCGGCCCGACGCGGCGCGATGACCGCACCGATTCCACCACCGGCAGCTCGACCACGTCGCCGCCGAGCCGCACGTCGCCCTTGACGGCGAGGCCGAACTCCTCGCAGTAGCGCGAATCGGCGATGAGCTGGCCGACCGCGGTCGCCTGGCGGATCATCTCGTCGACCCCGGCCACCCGGCCCGGGTCGCCGTCAAAGCGCAGCTGGGCGTAGCTCAGCTCGGGCTCGGGCGGAACCATCTTTTCCGGTGCCCGCCAGGTCAACGCGCCTTCGGAGAGGCTCGGCACGGCGGCCGGATAGATGCGCCGCCTGGCGAAGGCGTCGATCCAGGCGTCGCGATAGGCCCACTCGTCGTGCGGCACGAGGTCGAGGTCGGCCGTGATCACCGCGCGCAGGTATTCGCCGAAGGTGAGGTCGACCGGCGGGCAGTAGTCGATCGCGCGGATGCAGATGGCGAGGAACTGCGAGGCGAGGCGGCAGGCCTTCTCGGTGAGCTGGGTGGCCAGCAGCTCGGGAATCTCGCCCTCCGGCAGCACCCCGGTGCCGTTGCTCGCGAGACGCAGGAGCGGCGCGGCCTTGCGCTGGTAGATGCGGTTGAAGGCATCGAACACGGCGGCGACGAGGATCTCGCCCCGGGCGTGCGGCTCCACCGTGTCCTCGTAGCGCCGCTCGTCGCCGCTCACCGCGCTGCGCAGCGAGCCGGTTGCGTTCATGGCCTGCGCGAACTGGACGGCGATGTCGGTGAGCAGGCTTGCCGTCTCAATGCTGCCGCGCGACCTGCGCAGCGCGCGCCCGACCACGTCGCGGTAGGTGAAGCGCTGGAAGATCGCGATCAGGTCGGCGAAGCCCTCGTGGAACGCGAGCACGTCGAGGTTCGAGGGATAGAGGAAGTGCGAGCGCAGGCCGTCGAGCAGCGCATGCGACATCTCGTGGACGACCACGTCGTGGGCGAGGCTGAGCGACACCGTGCCGCCGGGGACGTTGCGACCGGTGACGGTCGAATTGGCCTCGAACGTGCCGAAACGCACCTCGCCGCGCGCCGGGTCGTAGTAGGCGTTCTGCATGTGGCCGATGCAGGGCCGGATGCGCAGCCGCGAGCCGCCGTCTTCGCCGAGGCGGCGAAAGCCCCAGGACACCTCGCGCCCGAGCGCCTGGCGAAACGCGGCGTAGGTGGTGCTGCAGACCGCGTAGGTCATCTGCTGGCGGAACATGGCGCTCTCGGGCGACGGGCTCACCCCCTGGCGCATGAGCACGAACGGATCGTCGAGATGGAGCGGCTCCGCGCCGCCCTCGCCGTTCGACTCGTCGTCGACGATCTCGAGGATCGCGCCCCGCATGCCGCGCCCGGTCGTCTCGATCGGCTCGTAGGGCACGTTGACGACCGCGTAGGCGCCATCGGCCGCCGACGCCGACGGGTCGAGCGCGTAGATGCGCAGGGGCCTGAACACCGGGTCGCCCGGCTGGCGGTCGTACGCGTGCGAGACCGCGCCCTGCACGACCCGCGGCCCGATGACGAAGTCGGCACCGAGCCGCGCCGTGCCGCGGCGCAGGCTCTCCTGCCGCGGCGCGGGCTCGGCGCCGCGGCTCTGCGCGCTCGCAGACGTGGCGGCCGGCGTGCTCGCTCGTGCCATCGCCTCGCCTCAGCCGAGCGGGTGCAGCAGCGGCGTGACCCGTTGCGCGTCGGCGCAATCGAGCTGCGGCGTCTGCCGCCGGGTTTCGCCGAAGGCGCGGACCACCGCGTCCTGGAAGTCGCGGTTGCTGAACTGCAGCCTCTGGGCGTGCAGCAGGCCGGTCGCCAGCCGCGTGAAGTCGCCGCTGCCGTCCTGCTCGAAGGCGACCTCGGTCGCGTCGCACGCCGAGAAGGTGACCCAGCGCAGCGCGTTGCCTTCGACGGTCCGCGCACCGGCGAGCGGCATGCCGCGGGTGGCCACATCGCGCTGGCGAAAGCGCTCGTGCGCGCGCATCCAGTCCTGCCATTCGGCCGTGCGCTTGAGGTAGCGGGTGCGCGTGTTCGCGGGCAGGTTGCGCTCGGTGACGCTGCGGCCGAGCATCCGCGCGATCGTGCCGGAGTGGCAGCAGTCGATGAAGCAGGTGAGGTTGACGCCGGCGGGGAGCTGGTCGAACACCGCGCGCAGGTCGTCGTCGACGAGGAAGGCGCCGGTCTCGAAGTCGACCGGCACGAGCGCCTCGTCGGTGCCGTCCTCCTCGTCGCCGTCGAAGTCGTTCACCTGCGTGCCATGGCCCGAATACTGGAAGACGATGACGTCGCCGCTCGCCGACCCAGCGACGAGCCGGGTCACCGCATCGAGGATGCCCTGGCGGGTCGCCCGGTTGTCGGTGAGCGGTGGCTCGACCTCGAAGCCCAGCGCGGTGAGGGTCGCGTGCCACTGCCGGGTGTCGTTGACGCAACCCTCGAGCCTGTTTTCCCCGGGATAGGCATCGATGCCCACGCAGAGGGCGCGAAGCTTGCCGTCGCTGCGCGGCGGCCGGGGCGGCGTGCCAGCAGCGCCGGCGGCTGCCGGCGTTGCCGCCGGTGGCCGTTTCGGCGCCGACATCACGAACGCCGGCATGCCGCCGCCGAGGCCGCCCCCGCCGCCGGGCAGACCGCCGAAACCACCGCCGACGTTCCCGCCGCCCGACGTGTCGATGCCCTCGAGCCAGTCGTCCGAGATGGGCCAAGCGTCGACCCCGCGGCCGAGCGCGCGCGTCTGGCCGGTGTAGGCGACGCGCGCCTTCGGCTCGTCGAGCACGTTCGCGGCGACGCTGTTCATCGTCGCCGGGTCGTCGTCGAAGCCGCCGTGGCTTTGCGAGCGGCTCGACGAACGGCCGTCGCCGTCGGTCACCGACCAGACGACGCGGCCCGGCGCGTTCGGCGCGCCGTTCAGCCCGAACAGCGAAGCCGCCGCGGCGTCGGCGCGCAGCGAGATCTCGAGGCCGAGCACCGGCGTGCGCTTCTCGGGCTCGAGCGCGTGGTGGATGAGGTAGAGGAGCGACTTGCGATAGACGCTGGCGCAGTTGTCGGCCTCCTCGTAGTGCCGCTTCATCGTGTAGAGCACCGACTTCTCGGCCGCGCCGGCGGCGCCGATCTCGCCGGCGAGGCGGGCGTCGAACTCGGCCACCGTGATCGCCGGCGCCAGCAGCTGCAGCGTCTTGAACGCCGGCACCTGCTCGCTGCGGGCGGCCGGCAGGAACCACGAGTGGAAGATTGAGCCGGCGCTGTGGCCCACCGCGTGCAGCTCGAGCTCGCGGCCGTCACGCAGGCCCGGCTGCGCGGCCAGCTCGGCGAGCCGGGTCGCGACATAGCGGGCGCCACCATCGGCGGCACTGGCGAGCTCGCCGTTGTGCTTCATCGCGCCCCAGATGTGCACCCCGCCGAGGGCACGCGCGCCGAGCTCGATGATCGGGTCGGTGGTGTGGTCCCACAGGTCGCGCGTGCCGAGCGCGCGGCTCTTGCGCTGCGTCTGCTCGAGGATGCTCCGCAGGGCGTCGAAGAGGCCCGTCTCCCAGACGAAGTAGATCGGGTAGACGCCGTTCTTGCGCCACCAGTCGATGTGCTTGCGGGCGATGCGCAGCCCGTCGCGCTCGCCGATCAGCCCACCGTGCGCCCAGACGACGACGCGCAGCTTCTCGCCCGCGGGCAGCGCGGCCGCCCAGCGGCCGATGTGCTCGCGCACGATGACGTCGACGTCCTGCGCGGTCGAGGAATAGATGCCGCTCGACTTGAACCGGCCTTCGCTGAGGTTGACGACGTGCGGCCGCAGCGCGTCGAGCTCCTCCGGCGTGAAATCGGGCTGGCGCGAGGCCAGGGCCCGGCCGCCGCCGGGCGCGAGCTCGAGCAGCACGCGGTCGCGCGCGGCGTCGAGCACGCGGGCGACGTCGGCCGCCGAGAGGCCGCGGCTCACCGCACGGGCGCCGGCGCCCGCGGCCGCGCCGGGCTCGAGCCATGCGAGCAGCTGCGCACCGGTGCGGGGCTCGGCGAAGAACTCGGTGTGGATCACGCCGTCGCCCGGGGCGAACTTCAGGCAGCGCGCGTCGCCGATCGGAAATCCGGCGGCGCCGTTCTCGGCGAACACGCCGTCGCGCGGCACGACAAGGTCGTTGGCCCGATCGCCGAAGACGCGATCGGCCGCCACGTCTTCGGCCCGCTTCAGGCTGAAAAGGGGCGTGCCCGGCTTGGGCTCGAAATCGGAGGCGATCGCGAAGAACTCGCCCGCCGCCGTGCCCGGCACGTTCATCGCCTTCATGAAGACGCCGTTCGGGTTCATCGCGGCCAGGCCCTCGAGGTCGCTCAGCAGGCCGTGGCCCAGCACCTTGACGACCAGCACGACGGCGTCGATCACGGTTCTCGCCGTGCCCTCGGGGATGAACTTGGCCAAGGTGGTGTAGCGGCTCACCAGGTCGACCATGTGATCGGCGTCGGCGAGCGCCGTGCCGGCGTTGGTGGCGCCCACGAACACCAGGTTGCGCACGCGCAGCGTTCCCGCCTGCTGCCCGAGCGCCGCGATCTGCCGTGCGACCAGCCCGCCGCGGCTGTGGCAGACGATGTCGACCTCGAGCGAGAGGTTCGCGGGCATTTCGCCGAGGAAGGCGAGCGCGTTCTCGCGCGGGTCGGCCGTGAGCGAGGGGTGGTTGAAGGCGAAGACGCGCCCGCCATAGCGGCGCGACAGCTCCTCGACGACGCCCGGGTCGAGGCCGCGGAAGGCGGCGCTGGTGCTGAAGGTGCCATGGACGAAGAGCAGCGCCGGCCCCTCGCCGAGGCGACGCCACTCCTCCTCGGCGAGGCGGGGGAAGGCGGGATCGTCGATGCGATAGTCCTCGACGCCGAGGCGCCGCACGAACGACGGACGGTTCTTCGCCTCCCACTTCTTCGCGAAGCCGTGGATCACCGGCCCGAGCAGCGGATCGGTGAGCTTGAAGAAGAAGGCCTGCACCTTCTTCCCCAGGTCGGGCAGGACGCCGCGCGCGCCCGCGGGCGCAGCGGCCCGCGCCAGGGGCACGGTGAAGCGGACCGAGGAAGGCGCCGCGGCGGCGCGCGCGCCCAGCGCCCGGGCGGCCGGCTGATCGTCGGGCACGACCCACGACAGGCCGCCCGCTTCGTCTTCGACGAGCAGCACGCACGACTCGTCGCCCGCCACCTCGACCTCGACCACGGGGTCGGCCGCGGGTGCCAGCGCCGGCGCACCGAGCGCGCGGGCCGCCAGGGCGGCCGCCGGCGGCGGCAAGGCGACCACCGGCCCGGGCCGCAGGCCCGCGGCGGCGAGTGCCGGCTCGATAGGCCGCTCCGCCCCGCCCAGAGCGCGGCCAGCCGCAGCCGCCCCGACGCGCGCGATGCCTGTGAGGCCCCGCGGGTGCAGGACGATGCCACCGCCGAAGTCGACGACGGGGGCGTCTTCGGGAAGGTGCACTTCTGTCATTTCGGATTCCTTCGAGAAGCGGCCCCTGCTTGCAAGCGGGCGGCCTTTGGCAAACCGGACAGGGCCTACTCACTGCAGTCGGTCGGGGCGCAAGGCTCTGCTGAAGCCGGCGCCTGGCGTCAACGCAGGTTTCGGGACGGGCGACTTTCGAAGCAGAGGCCGACCTGGCCTTCCTACTCGTGTGTACGCAATCTCGCCGCGGAGGCGGACAGTGTCAATATGGGAGGTCTGACAGGTGCGCCGGGCGCCGGACTCCGCTGCAATCGAACGGGCGTAGACCGGGCAGCTTCGGGCGGCACGGCTTCAACGCGTCGACTGTCTCCTTGGCCGGGACCTTGACGAGCATGAGGTAGGTTAGCTGCCACCGTTGGGGCAGTGATCTATCTGAGCAGCTCAGCTACGTAGAGAGTCGAACACGCTTCCGAGTGGCTGGTTATCGGTGCAATGTTGAGTGACTCCTTCTGGCCGATCACTGAGATACTGACGGTCCGCTTTGGTGCCGCTCTGGTGGTACGACTGCTTCAGGCAGTTGAGATTGGGGAGCCGGTTGGCTCTATTCGACCCATGCCAACTACGACCAACCGAGTTGGCTGCCGGCCCCGGCGCGGCGCCGCCGCGGTTTCCTGCGGACGTCCTCAAACATAGGTATGTACGGGGGGTGTTGCCGAATGTACATTCGCCATTCTGTCGGCAAGGAGGTTCACATGGCTGATCCCGGTTTACGTTCGTACCCATCTGCGGCTCCGCGGCAACAGAAGCCGCTCTGCATGACGGGCCCGCTACCGAAGATGCAGCTTCCGCCCGATGTGTCTAGCAACCCGCTCCGCGCGCGTGCGATATTGAACGTGCGCTCGAAATGGCTCAACAAGACCGTGCTGCATTACGCTTTCTTTGGCGGCAACTCGCATTACTCGGTGCCCAAAGCGCAGGCGGATGTGGTGCGGCAGGCCTTCACCGCATGGAAGGCCCTCGGCCTCGGCCTCGAGTTCAAGGAGGTGAATGACCTCTCCGAAGCCGAGGTGCGCATCGGCTACTCCACGGCCGACGGCTCGTCGGCGTCGATGGTCGGGAAGGACGTGCTCCAGGTGCCGCTAAGCGAGCCGACCACGGTCTACGGATGGGACCTAACCACGCCCTACGGCCGCGGTACCGCACTGCACGAGCTCGGTCACGTGCTCGGAATGGAGCATGAGCACCAAAGCCCCTTTGCGGGCATCAAGTGGAACGAGGAAGCGGTTTACGAATCGCTCGGTGCACCGCCCAACAACTGGTCCCGCCAGACGACCTTCCACAACATTCTTGAGAAGCTCGATCCGCAACAGGTGCTGGGCTCGACGTGGGACCCCGACTCGATCATGGAGTACGAGTTCGAACGCGGGCTGATCGAGCAGCCGGCAAAGTACCAGGACGGCCTGGTGCCGCCCGGCACGCTCTCGCAGTCCGACAAGGAGTGGGTGCAGAAGTGGTATCCCGGCGAGGCGACCGCGCCGGCGACAGAGGAGCTCAAGGCCTTCCAGTCGGTCTCGGCCAACCTCCAGGCGGGAGAGCAACGTGACTTCGTCTTGAAGCCGACACAGTCGCGGCGTTACACGATCGCGACCCATGGCGGCTCCGATACGTTGCTGGCGCTGTTCGAGCAGGTCGACGGCGAGCCGCGCTTCATCACGGGCGACGACGACAGCGGCGAAGACCGCAACGCCTCGATCAGGCAGAAGCTCTTCCGCGGCCGGAGCTACGTCGTTCGCCTGCGCCTTTACTACCCTGGCGAGACCGGCACGACCGCGGTGATGGTGAGCTGAAGTCGGGGCCATCTGGTTGCCGCGATGTTCCCGCGGCAGCAGCGCGAGTCGCCGCACCCGTGCCCGTGCCGCATCTATCGCGCTGCAGGGCAGTGTGGGCGGGAGCCTAGGTCCTACGATTACAGCCAGCTAGTCGTGGCCAGGATCCGATATTGTCAAAGACCTCGGCGTAGCCGCCACGCCTTCAACGTCTTCCGAGGGGCACGCGTCTGTCCGGCAATGCACACGGGCACGAGGCGGGCAGCCGTCGGAGAGCAGACGTTGCCGAACGACTTCTGATGGCCGGTAGTGTGAATTCGCAAATTCGCGTGGAAGCTGACTTCGGCGTCTGCTGGCCTGGTCGGCCGACGGCAGCTGTTGTTCAAGGCGCGGAATTCACGCTGCCGGCCACAAGCTGCCGCTGACCACTGGTGGCTTCCGGCGGCTCACCGGCGCGTAGAGCGGAGTTCCTACTTCGAACATGCTTGTCGCGCACAACAGTAGTGCCTGCGGAATGACCAAGACAAGCGCGTCTGCTGTCTTCAGGTCGATCCCCAGCGCGGATGTATTCGGCTGCTCGACCGGCAAGGTCGCCAGCTTTGGCGCCATTCAGTATTCGGATCTACGTAGCCTGCGCTGCGACACATCAGCGCGCTCTGACCCGCACAGTATGCGATCAACCCGCCGTCATTGATGAGGACCTATCCGTGTAGATCGCGGGCAACCTCAGCGTCAGCCGCAAGGTTCAAAATCCGCTTGTATCGCAAGTGGATCTGGCCAGTCATCGCGACGTATAGGGCGTCCGGACGCTCTCGACGAACCGCGTCGAGAGCTTCGTCGAAGTCTCGCGTCGTAGTGACGCGCGATTCTCGATAACGCACGCCCCAAGCGGCCGCACCCCCGAGCGCCTCGCGGTAGTACACCCCCATTCCCGGCTAGGTTGGGTCCCGAATGAGCCCGACGGTAGATGCGCGGGGCGACTTGCTTCAATTTTGTCCGAACGGGCCGGCGAGTTCGACCGGCGACGATACGGTATGGCATTGGTTGCCAAATAGGGCGAAACTCCGACGACAGCCGCGTCGCTCAAGGAGGGCAAATGGCGAACGTGTCCCAGCCTTCCAAGGAGATACCGAACCAGGCGCCGAATGAGGACGTTGCGACCGAGCCCGCGGAGAGCACCGAAGCTCCAAAAACCTATGCGGTGACATTGGTCTTCGACACGGAGAAAGGGGTCCGGCTAACTCAGCCCAAGCGTCATCCCATAGTCGTGTCGACGTCACTTGCGCGGGTGCTGGTGCGCGCTGCCAGCCTTGCTCTAACTTCAGAACCCCCGCTTCAGTTCAGCACCCTGCTGATCGCCATGTTGGTCGACGAAGACAAGCGCGTCGATGCGCAACTGAAGTCGTTGCAAGTAGTGAATCTCGATGCCATCGCCCGCAAGCGGACCTACAACGAAAAATCGCTTCGAAGTCTCAACGAAGGCACTCTTCAGAGCGAATACCTGGCATCCACCTCGGCGTGCGATGCACTGCTCGAAGCCGAGCGCATCGCCGGAGCTACGTCGGGATCGGTGCTCGACAGCCGGCATCTCAATGCCGCCTACCCCATCCTCGAGAATTGGCACCTGAAGGATTTTGCGGATTTCCAGATCGATCGACTCGAGTGGGCGCGTGCGGTGGGCTCCGACTTCGCGCGGCTGTTTCCCACCGAACGGCCTTATTGGACTCGATACGCCGATCGCGCGGCGCCAGTACCGCTCACGTCGTTCAGCGCTGATGTCTACACGCAGGAGGACCTGCTGGGCATCGATCGGAGCGTCGATGCGCTCGCGCTGCTCATGGCTTCCACGCGCACCGTCACGCCACTCGCCATTGGCGTGTTCGGTCCCTGGGGCTCGGGCAAGAGCTTCTTCATGCGCCACCTGCAAAAGCGAATCGTTGGCCTGCGCGATGCCGAGCAGCACCGCATCAGCGCCTGGATCGAAAAGCGCGGTTCAGGCACCGCCGAGCCGGAGGATGCGCCACTCTACTTCGGAGAAGTCGCGCAGGTGGAATTCAACGCCTGGCACTACAACGAAAGCAATCTCGTTGCGAGCCTCGTGGAGCACCTGTTCCGCAATCTCAGAATTCTGCCCAACGACAGCGACGATGCGCTGGACTCCCGGCGCGCGAACATGCTGATGCAACTCAAGGTGCTGAACAGCGACCTGACTTCCGTGGAGTCGACCATCCAGTCTGCGAAGCAAAACGTCGAATCGGCCAAAGCCAGCGCCGTCCAGGCAACCAACGAGGTTGCGGTCGCGAAGCGCGCGGTCGATCAGCGCGCTGAACAGATCAAGACCGAGAACGAGGAATTGAAGGTCGAACTCGGCAAACTCGACGCGGCATTGAGGGCGGCGAGGCTCGAACCGGGCGACGTCGATCCAAAAGCCATCATTGCCGTCGCGCTCGGGCCACTGGGACCGCTCTTTCAAAGTGTACGGAATACCGCGAACCAGGCGCGCAATCAGCTGTTCGACTGGCGCGAGTTCTTCAACCGCGTCTTCAGCCTGAAGGGACTTGTCGTCATTGCCCTGTGCCTGCTGCTGCCGTTGGTGCTGACACTAAAACATGTTCTCGAGGCGCAGTGGTCGGCATTCATGGCCTCCGTGGGTGTGATCGTCACGTGGCTCGGCAGCGCCCTGGATGTTTTCCGTCGCAGCCGACAGCAGTTCGAAGCGAAGCTCGCGGAACTCGATCAGGAGCAACGACGCCACGAGCAGGAGGTCGAGGAAAAGATCCGGCAACAACAAGAGAACCTCACGGAGAGCGCGCAGAAGCAGATCGCGGCGCTGAGCGCCGATCTCGTAACGCGGCGCAGGAACTTCGAGCAACGCGAAGCGTCGATGAATCAGGCAGCGCAGACTCTGGCCGACAATGCGCGAAAGCATGATGAGCAACTGGCCGCGCGCGTCGAAGCAGAGAAGAAAGTGCAGGCAGCGGAAGCCGAGCTCGAACGCCTGTCGAGCGCGCTGCTGCTGGAGGAGTTCATCACGGAACGGGCCAGCACGGACGAGTACCGCAAGCAGCTCGGTTTCCTGGCCTTGGTACGGCGGGATATCGAACGGCTGTCAAAACTCATCGACGACGCAAACAAGAAATGGCTTGCTGTAGGCAACACGGAGCAGAAGCCGCTCATCAATCGCATCGTGCTGTACATTGATGACCTGGACCGCTGCAAGGAGAGCACCGTGCTGGCGGTGCTCGAAGCGGTGCACCTGCTGCTGGCGTTCCCGTTGTTTGTCTGCGCCGTGGCGGTTGACCCACGCTGGGTGGAAAAGTGCCTGCGCGAAGCGCGCAAGCAGTTGTTCATCGATGAAAACGCGGAGACTGGCCAGGCACCGACTGGGGCAACCGCGACCGTCGGGGACTACCTGGAGAAAATTTTCCAGATCCCCATCTGGATGTCGCCTATCGAGAGCCAGACACGTGCCACGTTGGTCAATTCCTTGTTGGGACCAACCGCGGCACCCAAGCCAATAGTCGTTGGCAACGGGGCGGATCACACACAGGTGACGCATGCGGGCAGCACGGCGGAGGCCGGTGCGTTCCATACGTTGGTGGCCAAGGTGCGCGAGAAACCCGATCCGCTGCAGATTTTTCCTGAAGAGGCAAAATTCGTCGATGACATTGCGGAACTGCTCAGCGACCGGCCGCGCGCGCTCAAACGCTTCGTCAACACTTACCGGCTATTGAAGGCCAGCCTTCCGGACGTCGAGCGCACGACCTTCGTGACTGCAGAGCCTTCGAGTCCACATCGAGTCTGTCTGATCCAGCTGGCATTCTTCACAAGCCATCCACGGCTCGCCTCGGACCTGGTCGCGAGACTGAAGCCCGGAGCTCCCAACACGGTCTACACCCCGCAGCCGGGCCGAACGAAAGTTCTGAGGAATCTCGGCACCTGGTTGGACATAACGTACGAGAAGGACTCAGCGTTGCGCGTCGCGCTCGAGGCCATTCCCGCAAGCAGCGAGATTTCCGTGGAGGAATTCCAGCGCTGGTTGCCGCTGACGAGCCGCTATCTTTTTCACCGCGCCAATTAGGCGCGTCGAACACGAGCATGCTCGAAATCAGATCGAGTAGGCCGAGTTCTCCTCAACAACGTTCTGCGCGAGCTTCGGGTGCTCACCCGGTCTCCAACGGTTCACGCACTGCCGTACACGTTAGCGGAACGGCCGACCATCAGTCGACTGACTGCGTTCGAACGGCACTGGGATGCAGACGAACTCGGAGCATAGGAATTTCAAAGGCCTCGTCCAAGCCCGACGCAGACCGTGGGGGGCGGGCGGCGGGCGCCGGCCTGAATGGCCTGGAATCGGGGGTGCTGGCCTAAGTGGCTTAGCAGGGGCCTCATACGGCTGACTGCGAGGGTGTCCGACCGGCAGCTTCAGGGCGGCGAGATCACGACGCCGGATGTCGGCTCAGGGTCGGTCGACAGCGTCAGTTGGCCGCCCTAGCAAGCGGACACTCGATCGATTAGTGGCGTCGAGGGTCGCCTTCCGAAGTGGACCTGACTTCTGTCAACTAAAGCGGCCAACGTCAGCCTTGACCAACAGCTGACGTTCAACGACGGAAACTGACCGGCTGCACCTAGACATCATGGTCGCTCGCTAAGCGGCGATGGGCTCGTCTCCAGAATCGTGGGTTGCACACCGAAGTGTGCCGAGCCACATGCGGCTGGACGGGCCAGCCGCAGCATTGAGGAGA
>Ga0157375_10000877_pt1 | contig 26139 bp, 20 predicted proteins | sample M35metaG_FD_115311 | JGI IMG/M metagenome (GOLD analysis project Ga0157375, IMG submission 115311) | Miscanthus rhizosphere microbial communities from Kellogg Biological Station, Michigan, USA - M3-5 metaG | ecosystem: Host-associated > Plants > Roots > Rhizosphere > Soil | place: USA: Michigan... | reverse complement strand
TCGCGTCGACCTCGACACCGGCGAGGTGCGCGTCTGGGGCAAGGGTGCGAAGGAGCGGGCGGTGCCGGTCGGCGCGCCTGCGCGCAAGGCGCTGACCGCGTGGCTCGCGCGCCGCGCGACGCTCGCCGGCGGCGACGAGACGGCGATGTTCATCGGCGCCACGGGCCGGCGGATCTCGCCGCGCACGATCGAGCGCCGGCTCGAGGGCTGGGCGATCCGCCAGGGTCTCGCACGGCACGTGCACCCTCACATGCTGCGGCATTCGTTCGCCTCGCACGTGCTGCAATCGTCCGGCGACCTTCGCGCCGTGCAGGAAATGCTGGGGCACGCGTCGATCGCGAGCACGCAGGTGTACACGCACCTCGACTTCCAGGCGCTCGCCAAGGTGTACGACGCCGCGCACCCGCGCGCGCGGCGCAAGCGCGCGCGTTGAGCCAAGCTGCACGCGCCCGCGTGCCATGACCGCCGCCTCCGCTCCTTCGTCCCGGCTGATCGCGCATCTCGACATGGACGCGTTCTATGCGTCGGTCGAGCTCCTCCGCTATCCGGAGCTTCGCGGCCAGGCCGTCGTCATCGGCGGCGGCCGCCGCCACCAGCCGCGTGAGACGACGGACGCCGCGACGGGCGCCGTGACGCGCGAGTTCGCGACGCTGAAGGGCTACGTCGGCCGCGGCGTGGCCACGACGGCGACGTACGAGGCGCGGGCGCATGGCGTTCATTCCGCGATGGGCCTCATGAAGGCGGCGGCGCTCGCGCCGGACGCGATCCTGCTGCCCGTCGATTTCGACGCTTACCGGAAGTATTCGCGCCTCTTCAAGGCGGCGGTGCGCACGCTCGCGTCGGTCGTCGAGGACCGCGGCATCGACGAGATCTACATCGACCTGACGGGCGTCGCGCTGCAGGACGAGCGCGGCCGCGTGCGCGAGCCCCCGCCCGACGACGATCCGTGGCAGCGCGCGCGCGACGTGGCGCTCGCGATCAAGCGCGCCGTGCACGCGGCGACGGGGCTGTCGTGCTCGATCGCCGTCGCCCCGAACAAGCTGCTCGCGAAGATCGCATCCGAGCTCGACAAGCCGGACGGGCTGACGATACTGCGTCCGGCCGACGTGCCGCGCCGCGTCTGGCCGCTGCCGCCGCGCAAGATCAACGGCGTCGGACCGAAGTCGGCCGCGAAGCTCGAGACACTCGGCATCCGGACGATCGGCGAGCTCGCGCAGGCCGACCCGCTATGGCTCGTCCAGCACTTCGGCGCCCATTACGGCGCGTGGCTCGCCGCCGCGGCGCAGGGGCGCGACGAGCGGGAAGTGGTCACGCACAGCGAGCCCAAGTCCATCAGCCGCGAGACGACCTTCGAGCGCGACCTTTCCGCGCAGCGCGACCGCGACGCGCTGTCGCGGATCTTCACGGACCTGTGCGCGGGCGTGGCCGCGGACCTGCAGCGCAAGGGCTACGTCGCGCGGACGATCGGCCTCAAGCTGCGCTTCGACAACTTCAGGACGGTGACGCGCGACAACACGCTCGATACGCCCACGCAGGACCCGCATGCGATCCGGCGGGCTGCCGGCGAGTGCCTGAAGCGCGTGGCGCTGGAGCGCCGCATCCGGCTCCTCGGCGTGCGCGCAACCGGGCTCGCGGCCGAAGCGGATCCAAGGGCACCCGCCGCCGCGCCGCAGTACGAGCCGCTGCCCCTCTTCGACTGAATCCGCCTCGCGAAGGAATGCCATGAACCTCCGGCCGCCCGTCGTCGCCACGCTCGCCGCGCTCGCGCTCGCCGCGCCTTGCGCAGACGCCGACGACGTCGGCTGCACGTCGACGACGTTTCGCATCTTCGGCGCCAACGACAAGGTGTGCGTGATGGCGTTCGACGATCCCCGGGTGCCGGGCGTCTCCTGTCACATCAGCCAGGCGCGCACGGGCGGCGTCAAGGGCTCGCTCGGCGTCGCCGAGGATCCGTCGCGCTTCGCGATCGCCTGCCGCCAGACTGGGCCGATCGCGCTGCCCGACAAGCTGCCGAAGGAGGAGAGCGTGTTCAGCGAGAGCACGTCGCTGGTCTTCAAGAACACGAAGGTGATCCGGATGTTCGACGAAAAGCGCAACACGCTCGTCTACGTCGCGATCAGCAAGCGCGTCATCGAAGGCTCGCCGATGAACTCGCTGTCGACGGTGCCGATCCTCAAATGGGAAGGACGATAACTGATGGCCGCGATCAATGTGAAAAGGCTTCGCAAGCGCACGGGCTCGGGCTATCCGGCGCCGTTCGACCAGCCGATGGCAGGGCGAATTCGCCAGCGCCTGGGCGACGCCGCCGGGCTGACGCAGTTCGGCGTCAACCTGCTGCAACTGATGCCGGGCGCCTGGTCGAGCCAGCGGCACTGGCACCTGGAGGAGGACGAGTTCGTCTTCGTGCTGTCGGGCGAGGTGGTCCTCGTCACGGACGCGGGCGAGGAGACGCTGAAAGCGGGCGATTGCGCGGGCTTCCCCAAGGGAAAGCGTGATGGCCATCACCTCATCAACCGCAGCAAGACGAAGGCCGCGGCGTGCCTCGAGATCGGCACGCGCTCCGAGGTCGACTTCTGCGGCTATCCCGACATCGACATGGTGATCGATTCGAAGGTCGGCAAGTACACGCACCGGGACGGCACGCCGTACCCGCCGAAGAGGCCTGCGCCGGCGTCCAAGCCTAGAACAATGGCTCCTGGCGCCAAGTCGAAGGTCGCGACGGGGCCGACGAAGGGGCCGGCGAAGAAGACGAAGAAGAAAGCAAAGGAAGCGCGTCGCGCAACCGGTCGATGAGTCCCGAGTCGCGGCGCGTCGGCGTCGCGATCGCCGCTTCCAGCGTCGCCACGCCCGCGGCGATCGTCGCGCGGCGGCGCGCGCGCGTGATCGCCGTGTAAAGAAGCTCGCGCGTCACCACGCGCGACGGCTGCGCGGGCAGCAGCAGCAGCACGTCGTCGAACTCGGAGCCCTGCGCCTTGTGCACGGTCGTCGCGAACGCTGTCTCGTGCGGCGGCAGCCGCGCCGGCGCGATTGCACGGAACGCGCCGTCGCGGAGCGGGAACCAGATCCGGAGCGCGCCGCTCGCGTCCGGGAGCGCGAGACCTATGTCGCCGTTGAAGAGGTTCTGCAGATAATCGTTGGCGCGCACCATCACCGGCCGGCCGGCGAACCACGCGTCGTCATCGGCCGCCCCGCCGGCGGCTTCACGCGCGAGGCCGGCCATCGCGGCGTTCACGCCGGCGGTCCCTCGGGGGCCGCGGCGCTCGGCGCATAGCACCCGGAAGCGGCCGAACGCCTCGAAGCATCGTGCGAGGTCGGGCAGCGGCGCGCGCAGCAGCGCCACGTAGTCGCCATACCCCGCGGCGATCGTGTCCAGCGTGTCGACGCCGGGCGCGACGCCGGCATCGTCGATCCAGCGGACGTTGGCGCCGGCGCCGGCGCGCAGCGCGGCGATCGCGGCGGCAGCGTCGCCGGCGTTGGCCGCGGTCGCGACGCGCCCGATGCCGGAATCGTGCGCGAACCGGAAGTTCTCGGTGAGCCAGACCACGCTGTCGGGCAGCACCGCCGCCGCGTCGCCCGTCATTGCCGCGATCGCGCCGGGCGAGGCGCCCGTGAGCGTGGCGAGCGCGCCGGCGCCGGCGTCGCTGAACGCCCGCCGCGACGAGAGCTCGGCGAACACCGCCCCCGCTTCGACCGCCGAGAGCTGGTCCTTGTCGCCGACGAGCAGCACGCGCGCATCGCGCGGAACGGCCTCGACGAGATGCGTGGCAAGCGCCAGGTCGAGCATCGACGCCTCGTCGATGATGACGACGTCGAACGGCAGCGGATGGCCGGCATCGTGGCGAAAGCCGCGCCCGTCGGCGTTTACGCCGAGCAGCCGGTGCACGGTGGAGACGTCGTCGGGCAGGCGGTCCCGCAGGTTGGCGGCGACGTGCGGCCGGAAGGCCGCGATGGCTTCGCTGAGGCGTGCGGCGGCCTTCCCGGTCGGCGCGGCCAGCGCGATCCGGCAACCCGGGTCCGCCGCGAGCAGGCAGGCCATCAGCTTCACGACCGTGGTCGTCTTGCCGGTGCCGGGACCGCCGCTCACGATCGTCAGGCTGCGCAGCAGCGCGAGCGCCGCCGCGAGCTTCTGGCCGGAGGCGGCGTCGCCGTCGAACTGCGTCTCGAGCATCGCAGCGGCGGCGGCGGGCACGTCGCGCAGCGGCGCGCGAACGCGCTCGGCGACCGCGCGCGCGAGCCGCGCCTCGTAGTCGAAGTAGCGGGCCAGATACAACCGGTCCGCGGCGTCGACGACGAGCGGGAACGCGGCATCGTCGCCCGGCACGCGCACGACGCGCGACGCCCCGAGGCGCTCGCGCAGCGCGGCGACGCCGTCGTCGCCGGCGAGCGCCGCGAGCGGGACGCAGGTGTGGCCGGCGGAGACGGCCATCGACACCGCATGCGCCGCCATGCGGGCCGCATCGGACGCTTCTACCGGCGCGCCGCGGTCGCGCGCCCACCGCGCGACGCGCCCGGCGAACGCGTGGGCGAGCGCGTGCTCCGGCCCATGCTCGGGCAGTCCGCGGCGGAGGTCGCTCATCGCGAATGCCCCGTGGCGGCCGCGCCGAGCGCCACCGCCACGGCATCGAGCGTCGCCGCGCCGGGCCGGTCGAAGTAGACGCCGGTCTGCGCGCCGTCGTCGTCGAGCCAGGCGGGCCGCACGCCGCGGACGAAGAGATAAAGGACGCCGCCGAAGTGGGCGTCGCGGTCGTAGCGCGGGAGCCGCTGGCGCAGGTAGCGATCGAGCGCCACGGCGTAGATGAGCTGCTGCAGGTGATAGCCCTGGTCGCGCATCGCCTGCGCGATCGCCGCGCGGCCATAGCTGCCCGGCGCGTTGCCCAGGTGGTTCGATTTCCAGTCGAGCACGTAATAGCGGCCGGCGTGCTCGAACACGAGGTCGACGTAGCCGTTGAGATAGCCGTGCAGCCGCGCGGGTGCGAGGCGCGGCATCGGGTAGCCCGCGGCGACGATCGCGTCGCGCAGGCGCGCGGTGTCGAGGTCGCGCGCGGGGAAGGTGAACCCCAGCTCCGACAGGCGGCGCCCGCGCGGGACCGCGGCCAGCGCACTGCCGAACGGCAGCGGCGTGGCCGTGACGTCGCGCAGCATGCGCTCGACCATCGGCGTGAGCGCCGCGTCGTCGGCGTCACCTCGAGACGGCGGAAATTCGGCGAGCGTCGCCGCGACGATCGAGCGCCACTCGCGCGGGTCGGCGAAGTCGACGCGCTCGAGGATGGCGTGCAGGCATTCGCCGGCGGCGGCGCCGCGCGGAAAGCGCTCGATGTCGTCGGGGGCGGACGGCGCGGCCGGCGCGGCGCCGTCGCGCTCCGCGACGCGCGCATCGTGGTCGGCCGCAGCGGCGTCGCCGCTGGTGGCGCCCTGCGCGAGCGCGCTGAAGCTGCTGATCCGCCAGCCGCCCGCGATGGGCCGCGGCGGCGCGCGCGCGACGATCGCTGCGGCGCCGATCGGCGGGCGCCCGGACGGCGTGCCGGCGTCGCCGGGCAGCGGCACGAGCGCAACGTTGCCCGCGGCGCCCGCCGCAACGCGCGTCCACGCGGTCGCGATCGCCCCGGCGCGGGCGCCCGCCGCCTTCGCGTCGAGATCGTCCGCGATCCAGGTGCGCAGCTCGCCGCCGTCTCCCGCCACGAGCCAGTTGCCGAGCGAGCGCGCGCTTTCCTTGACCGAACGTCCCTGCGGCATCGCGTAGAGTCCCGCGGTCAGGTAGCAGCGCTGCACCGAACGCGTCACCGCGACGTACAGCAGGCGGATGCGCTCGGCCAGCACTTCGTATTGCACGGTGGCGTCGATCCATTTCGAGTGCGGATCGTCCTTGTCGATCGGCGTGAAGTCGAGCACCGCGTCGCCGTCTTCGTGATATTCGCGGACGTCCGCGCGCGGCTGCCAGTAGCCGCCCTCGAAGAAGAACGGACAGAATACGACCGGGTACTCGAGGCCCTTGGCCTTGTGGATCGTGACGATGCGCACGAGGTCGCCGTCGGATTCGAGCCGGAGCTCGCGCGCGTCGTCGCGTGCGCGCTCGTTGCGCTGCGCCGCCAGCCAGCGGACCAGGGCGTCGGGCGCGATCCCCGCCGCCGCGGCCTCCTGCAGCGCCTCCCCGAGATGAAGGAGGTTGGTCATCCGCCGCTCGCCGTCGTCGCGCGCGAGCATTCGCACGATCACGCGTTCGTCCGTCAGCAGGCGCCGGAACATCGCGGCGAATCCTCGCGCCTGCCATTGGTGGCGATACTCGACCAGGCGATCCACGTGCGCGGACAGCGCCGCGTCGTCGTCCGCGAGGGCCGCGATGCGCGCGGCGTCGCAGCCGAGAATCTGCGTCGCCAGCGCGCTGCGGACGAGGCTGGCGCGCGACGGCTCCAGCACGGCCGCGAGCACACGCGCCACCTCGTCGGCGTCGGGCGTGCGAAAGATGCTTTCCTGCGCGAGCTCGACGCTGCCGACGCCGAGCGCTGCCAGCGCGTCCTTCACGTCGAGTCCCTGCGCGTGCGTTCGCACGAGGACCGCGACGTCCGATGCGCAGAGCGGGCGGCCGTCGAGCAGTATCTCGCCCCGGCCGGCGTCGCGCAGCAGGCGGGCGATCTCCGCCGCCGTCGCGCGGATCGTTGTCGTCTTGGCGTCGGCGCGCAGCATCGGCCCGCCGTCGGCGGCGGGAGGGAGCATCCACACGGTGATGGGCGCGCGCGGCGCGGAGCGGTCGTCGAGGAGCGCCGGGCGGCGGGCGCCGGCCGACACGGGCCTGTAGGCGACCTCGGCGAGCGCAAAGGCGCGCGCGTTCGCGCCGAACAACGCGTTCTGCGCTGCGATCAGCGCCCCGGTCGCGCGCTGGTTCGAGAGCAGCGTGTAATGCGCGTCGGCCCGGTCGACGGCGGCGAAATATGCGTGCAGGTCCGCGTTGCGGAAGCCGTAGATCGACTGCTTCGGATCGCCGACGAGGAAGACCGGCGCGCCGCTGCCGCGATAGATCGCGTCGAAGATCCCGAACTGGAGCGGGTCGGTATCCTGGAACTCGTCGATGAGCGCCGCGGGGTATTGCGCTCGCAGCCGCTCGGCCAGCCCGGGGAGCGCGCCGTCGGCGAGCGCGGCGTGGAGATCGTGCAGGAGATCGTCGTAGCCCGCGACGCGCGCCTCGCGCTTGCGGGCGCGGATCTCGGCGGGGACCTCGTCGATCAGGCGCCGCAGCAGCGTGAGGCGCGCACGCACGAGATCGCACGTCACGGCGTCGAGCGCCGCGAAGAGCGCCGTCGCGGCGTCGAAGAACGGATGCGTCGGCGTGACGCCGCTCCGGCTCGTGGCGCGGATCAGGCGGGTGGAGGTGAAGAGCTCGAGCTTGCTGTCCTTCGGCGGCCGCGCAAGCGGGTCGCCGCTGCGGAGCCAGGCGTGCCAGTCGGCGGTCGCCTTGGCGATCGCCGCCGGTGAATAGACGTTCTGGTGCAACGTCTTCGGCGGCAGCGCCTGGAAGAGCGCGCCGAGATGCTCGCCATGCGCGAGCCAGAGTGCGCGGGCGGCCCCATAGGCCGCCTCGAGCACCGCCATGTCCGGCGGCGGTCCGTCGAGGTTCCCGGGGAAGCGCACGCGGGCGAACGGCTTCGCCATCCGCTTGGCCACGATTCGCGCGAACTTCTCCGGCGAATCCTCGCGGTCGACGAGATACGACGCCAGCGCCGGCGGGCACGCGGGCGACGCGACGTGCCTTCGCCAGAAGTCGTTGACGACATCCTGCCGGAGCGCGCCGTCGTCCGTGAGAAGCTCGACCGCGAAGGCGCGGCCGCCGGCGAACGGCGTGTCGTCGAGCGCGCGGCGGGCGAACGCGTGGATCGTGTAGATCGCGGCCTCGTCGAGGCTGTTCTGCGCGAGCTCGAGCCGCGCCGCGATGTCCGCGCGCGACCGCCCGGTCCGCTGCTCGGCGTGGGCCACGAGCTCGCGCACGAAGCCGTCGCCCTCCGGCGCGACGTCGTCGCGCGCGTAGCGCAGCGTCTCGACGATGCGGTCGCGAACGCGCGTGCGGAGCTCGGCCGTCGCGGCGTTGGTGAACGTCACGACGAGGATCTGGCGCACGTCGAGGCCGCGCTCGAGCAGGAGGCGGAGATACAGGCCGCAGATGTTCCACGTCTTGCCGGTGCCGGCCGACGCTTCGACTAGCGTGGTCCCTTCGAGCGCGCACCCGAAAAGATCGAGCGGCGCCGGCGCGGGCCGCGGTGTCGGCGGGCTCATAGGCGCGGGTCGTCGAGGTGGTCGAGGAAGCCGTCGAAGACCTCGAGGGCCGTGGCCTCGAACGCGTCGCCGAGCGGATCTTCCACGCCGCGAAACGCCAGCGCGAACGCGGCTTCAGCGCTCTCGCCCGCGTACTGGGGATTGCCGTTCCAGGCGTTGCGCGCCTCGCGCAGATTGCCGCCGCCCTTCACGAACGCCCATGACGACCGCGGAAAGTAGGGTAGCGGCCGCACGAGGCCGCGCGCGTGCAGGCGCACGAGCGTCGCCATTCGCGCTGCCGCGTCCGCGGGTGAGGCGAGCGGACGCAGCCGGCAGGTGCCGTCGCGCGAATGCAGGACGGTGCACGGCTCGACGGCGGCCGGTCGCAGGGCGTTCAGCAGCAGATGCCAGATCCAGGCGTCGAGATAATCGCGGGCGTTCGCATTGACGTACCGCGCGCGGACGAGGCCGCGGGGGCGCAGCTCGGTCAGCACGCCCTCGAGCCGCCATGTCGCGCCGCCCTCGTCCGTTTCGAAGGCGAAGGGCACGGGCGGCAGCGTCGCCGCGGCGAGGTCGGGCGCGACGGCGGCGGTGAAGGCCGTGATCTGCGCGAGCTCCCGGTCGATCAGCGCGTCGCCGAGCGGCCCGGGCGGGTACTCGACGCCGGCGCGCGCGATCGCGCGCAGCGCGTCGAACGGGACGCCGTCGCGCAGTTGCGCGAGCAGGCGGTCGGCGCTCACCCATTGCGCGCGATAGTCGCGACCGAACGGCTCGTCGTCGGCGAGCTCCTCGGGCGTCTCCGGGATCGCGATCGCGAGGCGCTCCGTCAACAGCAGCCGGCTCGGATTGCGATAGAACCGCAACAGGCGCTCGATCGGCACGCTGCGCCATTCGGCGTCGGGCGCGGCCAGCGGCGCCGCGAAGAACGGCGCCTGGGCTTCCAGGACGCGCGGCGCCTCGACGGCGTCGTCGTCGGCGGCATCCGCCGCTTCGTCGCCGGCGGCGCGGACGATGCGCGCGCCGTCCCCTTCCACCCGCCGCCGCAGCGCTTCGGCATAGTCGCCGTCGAAGCTCTGGCGCCGTGGCGTGCTCGCATCGAAGGCCGCCGGCGAGAACGGCTGCAGTGGATGCGTCACGATCAAGCGCCGCCGCGCGGCGTCGGCGCCGCCGGCGATCGCCGGCACCAGGTAGTCGACGAGCTCCGACACCGGCGTCGCCGGAGGCAGCGGGGCGTTGTCGCGCAGGCTGCGGCCCGCGTAGGAAAGGTGGAGCACGTCGCGTGCGGCGAGCAGCAGATCGAGCAGCACGTTGCGGTCGTCGAGCCGACGCTGCCGGTCGCCGGGCGCGGGCTTCGACTGCATGAGGTCGAGCTCGTTGCGCGGTGTCCGCGCGGGCAGCGCGCCGTCGTCGAGGCCGATGGCGCAAACGACGCGATACGGCAAGCCCCGCAGGCTCGCCATCGACGCGAACGTGACCGCGCCGGTCGGCACGCCGCCGCGCGTGGGCGCCTCGATCGTGGCCGTGAGCGCCGCCTGCACGACCGCGAGGCGCAGCGGCTCGTCGGCGCTGCCGCCGGTCGTCATGTCGTCGCGAAGCCGCGCGAGCGCGACGTGGACTTCGCGCATTGCCTCGGCGTCGTCGGCGGCCGGCGCGACCAGCGCCGCGAGCGTCGCGTGCAGCGCGTCGAACCATTGGCCGGGCGTCATCCGTCGCGCCGCCAGCGCGCGCAGACCGGTCAGCGCGTCGACGAAGCCGGCGAACGCGCCGAGCGCGTGCGCCTCGGCGCCCTCAGCGTCCCCGGCCGGCAGGCGCCCCTCGAACGGCGCCGCCGGATCGGCGGGCCACGCGTAGCCCGCGAACAGGCGGTCGAGTCCGTCGTCGAACGTGAAGCGGGCCTCGGCCGGAAGGTCGAGCGCCGTCCGCGCGCGGGCGTCGAGGCCCCAGCGAATGCCCGAGACGCGGATCCAGCGATGGATCGACGCCAGCGCGTCCTCGTCGAGGCCGAAGCGGCGCGCGACGACGGGGCGTTGCAGCAGCTCGTACACCGCGCTCGCCGGAAAGCGCGATGGCGCCAGCGCGAGCGCCGCGAGCAGCGCGCCGGCGACCGGATTCGCTTCGCTGCGGGGCCGCCCCGTGATCGCGTACGGAATGCGGCGCGGCGGCAGGGCGTTGCCGAACACGGCGTCGATCAGCGGCGCCGTGCCCGCGAGGTCGGGCGTGACGACGAGCACGTCGGCGGCGGACAGCGAGGGATCGGCGGCGAACAGGCCGAGCAGACGGTCGTGCAGCGTCTCGAGCTCGCGGGTGCGCGAATGGCACACGTGGATCTCGACGCTGCGGTCGGGGTCGTCGGGGACGACGCTTCCCGGCGCCGGATCGGCGAGGGCGAGGATCGCGTTCTGCAGCGTCGCGAGCAGCGTGGCGCCCGCAGCGGCCACGAACGGCGCGTCGTCGACCGCGGCGTCGTCCGCCGTGCCGTCGAAGAGCAGCGACAGGAACGCCTTCGCCGGCGCGCCCCACGCGGCGAGCAGGCGGTTGCCGGACTCGTGGTGCGCGGTCTCGCCGCGCGCCGCGAGCCACGACAGCCGCTTCGGGTCGACGATGTCGAACCAGTACTCGCGGCACGGGTTGAGCGCGTAGAGATCGATGTCGATGAAGCGCGCGAGGCCGCGGACGATGTCGAGATACAGCGGCGGCATCGAGGGAACGCAGAACACGTGCGTGCGCGTGCCGCGCGCGGCGGGGAGCTTCGCGCCGGCTTCGATGGCGGCGAAGAAGGCGAGCGACGGATGCCGCTGGCGCGCGTCGACGGCCACGGCGATCCTGCGCCACAGCGCCGCCTGCCAGCGCTGGTGCGCCGCGGCGGCCGCGTCGTCGAAGGCGATCTCGCGGCCCGCCGACCACGCGGCGAGCCACTGAGGCCGGTACGTGATGTATTGCTCGACGAGCATCGCCACGCGCACCGCGAGCTCGTAGCGCATCCGGTCGTCGGCATGCGCCAGGTAGCGCGCGAGCGGCGGATGCTCCGCCACGAACCGCGCGTCGCCAAGGATGCCGTATACGCGCCACGCCAGGATCTCGGGCGCGAACGGCGACGTCTCCGCGACCGGGACGAGCGTGCCGATCTCGCGCCACAGCCATTGCGCGAGGAACGGAAACTCGACGTTGGCGCAGATGCCGTTGCGATCGGCGATCGCGAGCTCGACCTTGCGGCGGATCGCGGCGCTCGGCACGATCACCTGGTCGGCGGCGAACGGCGACGCGGGCGCGTCGTCGAGCCGCGCGAGCAGCGCGCCCTCGAGCACCTCGTAGCGATTCGACAGGACGATCCGCAGCATCGTGCGGGCGGGGACGGTTCGGGCGCGGCGCCGCTAGATCACGCGCGTCACGCCCGGCAGCCACAGGAGGTCGGTGGGGCCGATGTCCTTGCCGGCCTGCTTCAGCAGCGTCGTGGCCTGGCCGCGGTGATGGACGCCGTGCTGGAAGACGTGCACGGCGGCGGTCCAGCCGGGGAGCTGGCGGATCCGGCCGTCGGATGCCGCGCGATATTCGAACGTGGCGGCGAGCCAGGACGGGTCGAGCTTGCCCGCCCAGGCGAGCAGGGCGGTGTCCGCGGCTTCGCGCTCCCGCGCCAGCACGCCGAAATCGTCATGGACGTCGGCGCCGAACGCCGGCACGCCGTGGGGCGCGCCGGTGAAGCGGCCGATCCACGTGCGGTCCGCCCACACCAGGTGATCGAGCGTGCGATGCAGCGAGCCGAAGAACGCGCCGCGGTCGCGCTTGCGCTCCGCGTCGGTGAGCTCCGCGGCCGCGGCGTAAAGCCGCTCGTTCATCCAGCGGTTGTGGCGCGCCGCAAGCTGGCAATACTCGACCGAGATCACAACGCCGGCGCGGTGGCGGCGGCGGCAGGTGCGTCGTCGAGCGCCTCGATCTCGATCGACGCGGCGAGCTGGGCGAGCCGCGCGACCACGCCGTAGGCGTAGAAGCGGTTGGGCGGACAGCCCGCGGGCCCTTCGAGATCGGGAATGCACGGCGATTCGAACGCCAGCGCCTGGAACTGCGCGCCGGGCGCGTTCAGATTCTCGTCCTTGCCGCGCGCGGCGTGCATGCGGTAGAAGCCGCCGACCACGAAGCGGTCGACCATGTAGACGACGGGCTCGGCGATCGCGTCGTCGATCGACTCGAACGTCGGCACGCCTTCCTGGATGATCACCGACTCGACCTGCAGGCCTTCCTTGACGACCGCCATCTTGTTGCGCTGCTTGCGGTTGAGGCCGAGGACGTCGTTCGCGTCGCGGACGGTCATGATGCCCATGCCGTACGTGCCGGCGTCGGCCTTGACGATGACGAACGGCTTTTCGTCGATGCGGTATTCATCGTACTTGCGCTTGATGCGCTCGAGCAGCACGCCCACGTTCGACGCGAGGCACTCCTCACCGCCGCGCTCCTGGAAATTGATCTCGCCGCAGACGCCGAAGTACGGGTCGACGAGCCACGGGTCGATGTCGAGGAGCGCGCCGAACTCGCGCGCGACCCGCGCGTACGCGGCGAAGTGCTTGGACTTGCGCCGGTTGTACCAGCCGGCGGTCAGCGACGGCGCGACGGGCTGGTCGATGTTCTCCAGGATCGCCGGCGGCCCGCCCGAGAGGTCGTTGTTCAGCAGCACCATGCACGGGTCGAAGTCGCCGACTCCGACGCGCCGGCCGTGGCGCGCGATCGGCTCGAGCGTCAGCGCATCGCCCGAAGGCAGCTCGACGCGCGTGGGCTCCGTGACGTCGGGCAGCAGCGTACCGATGCGCACGCGCATTCCCGCCTGCTGGAGAATGCCCTCGAGCGTGGCCACGTTCTGCAGGTAGTGGAGGTTGCGGGTGTGATTCTCCGGGATCAGCAGGACGCCCCGCGCATCCGCGCAGACGCGCTCCACCGCCGCCTGGATCGCCTGCACGGCGAGCGGCAGCGACTCCGGATTCAGGTTGTTGAAGCCGCCGGGGAAGAGGTTGGTGTCGACCGGCGCCAGCTTGAAGCCGGCGTTGCGAAGATCGACCGACGCGTAGAACGGGACCGCGTGCTCCTGCCATTTCGTGCGCAGCCAGCGCTCGATCTCGGGCATCCGGTCGAGGATGCGGCGCTCGAGATCCAGCAGCGGGCCGGCGAGCGCGGTCTTGAGGCGGGGGACCATGTCGGACTCGGGAAGGTCGAGCGGCCGATTGTAGCCCAAGGGTCGCGCATCGCATCGATCCCGCGCATCCAGCATCGGCTCACTCCATGAGAAACGGGCGGCGCTTGAGGCGCCGCCCGCCCTTCGGGCAAACCGCCGCGTGCCGCCGGCGCGTTCTAGCGCAGTCCGACGAACGACAGGATCGCGATGACGATGACGACCAGCCCGACGATGTAGATGATCTTGTTCATGGAACCTCCCCTTGATGGTCCCGCATTGTCGGGGGCGGATGTCCGCGGGCGGCATCGGACTGACACGCATATCAAGTGACGGGTTCGTCCTACATCGGCGCGGCCGCGTGCCGTCCCGAAGCACAAAAAAAAGCGGGCGCTCCTGGGAAGCGCCCGCAAAGCCACTGAGGAGAAAACGGTCGGAGGCGTTGCCAGTCCTCCGTGAAACTTGCGCGCGGACGGGAGAGAGTCGCCCGCGCGCAATCGGTGCAGCGAGACCTACGTGCGGTAGGCGGACTCGCCGTGCGAGCTGATGTCGAGGCCTTCGCGCTCTTCCTCTTCCGTGACGCGCAGCCCCACGATCATGTCGGTGATCTTGAAGGCGATGAATGCGACCACCGCCGTCCAGATGATGGTGATGCCGACGGCCTTCGCCTGGATCCACAGCTGTGCCGCGTACCCCGGGTACTCGGTCTTGCCCGTCACCCAGTCGGACACGACGCTCGGGCCGCCGAGATCCGGCGACACGAAGATGCCCGTGAGCAGCGCGCCGAGGATGCCGCCGACGGCGTGCACGCCGAAGACGTCCAGCGTGTCGTCGACGCGCAGCATCTTCTTCAGGCCGTTGACGCCCCACAGGCAGACGACACCCGCGGCGAGGCCGATCACGAACGCGCCGGGGATGCCGACGTTGCCGGCGGCCGGCGTGATCGCAACGAGTCCCGCGACCGCGCCGGAAGCGGCACCGAGCATCGACGGCTTGCCCTTGATCATCCATTCGGCGAACGTCCACGACAGCACGGCGCACGCGGTGGCGAGGTACGTGTTGATGAACGCCAGCGCGGCGGAGTTGTTCGCTTCCAGCGCGGAGCCCGCGTTGAAGCCGAACCAACCCATCCACAGCAGGGAGGCGCCGATCATCGTCATGGGCAGGTTGTGCGGCGCCATCGACTCCTTGCCGTAACCGATGCGCTTGCCCATCACGTAGGCGCCCACCAGGCCGGCGACGCCGGCGTTGATGTGCACCACCGTGCCGCCCGCGAAGTCGAGCGCGCCCATCTGCCAGATGTAGCCCGCCTTGGCGTTCGTGGCGTCGACCACCGCCGCGGACGTGTAGGCGTCCGGACCGGCCCAGAACCACACCATGTGGGCGATCGGCAGGTACGAGAACGTGAACCAGAGCACGGCGAAGATCAGGACCGCCGAGAACTTCACGCGCTCGGCGAACGCGCCGAGAATGAGGCACACGGTGATCGCCGCGAACGTCGCCTGGAACGCGACGTAGACGAGCTCGGGCAGCGGCGTGTTCTTGGAGAACGTCGCCGCCATCGAGAACTCACCCTTGGCGGAGTCGAACGTCCCCTTGAGGAACAGCCGGTCGAAGCTGCCGAAGAACGCGTTGCCCTCCGTGAAGGCGAGGCTGTAGCCGTAGACGCACCACAGCACGCTGATCAGCGAAAAGACGACGAACACCTGCATCAGCACCGACAGCATGTTCTTCGAGCGGACCATCCCGCCGTAGAACAGCGCCAGCGCGGGCACGCTCATCATCAGCACCAGCGCCGTGGACACGAGCATCCACGACACGTCGCCCTTGTTGGGCACGGGTGCAGGCGCCGCGGTGGCGGCCGGCGCCGCTGCGGCAGCCGCAGCCGGCGCGGGCGCATCGGCAGCCGGCGCCGCAGCGGGGGCCGCGGCGGGCGCTGCCGCCGCCGGTGCCGCGGCCTTGTCCTGCGCTGCCGCGGGCGCGGCGAGGCCGAACGCGGCCAGCATCGACATCAATACGAGCAATCGTTTCATCGATATCCCCTCAAAGCGCGTCCGCGCCGGTTTCACCGGTGCGAATGCGCACGACCTGCTGCAGGTCGAATACGAAAATCTTGCCGTCGCCGATCTTGCCGGTGTTGGCGGCTTTTTCGACGGCCTCGATGACGCGGTCCAGGAGCTCGTCCTTGATCGCGGCCTCGATTTTGACTTTCGGAAGGAAGTCGACGACGTACTCCGCGCCGCGATAGAGCTCCGTGTGGCCCTTCTGGCGGCCGAAGCCCTTGACTTCGGTGACGGTGATGCCCTGCACGCCGATGGCCGACAGGGCCTCGCGGACCTCGTCGAGCTTGAACGGCTTGATGATGGCGGTAACGAGTTTCATGGGTTCCCCGAAAAGGCGCGGCGGCGACGCTGCCGCCGCGCTCGTGCTGTCGCTCTAGAACGTCTTCTGTACGTAGCCGACGAACTGGCTGCCCCCGGTGTTCTTGCCGAACCGGTTCGTGTACGCCGTGGTCTCGGCGTCGGTGTCGGTGCCGTAGATGCCGACGGTCACGCCGTAGACTTCGGTCGAGATGCCGACTTTCCAGTCGCCGTAGTCGTAGAAGCCGTTGTTCTTGAATTTCTGCTTGCCGATGTGGCCGAACACCGTCACCTTGCCGATCGCGTCGTTGACCTTGTCGACGATGTCGTACGTGCCGTTCAGCTCCCAGTAGTCGGAGCCGCGCGAATCGGGGAATCCGAACGTCTTGTTGTTGACGCTGTAGCTGTACTTGGCGGTGAACCACTTCCACGTGAGCGCGGCGTACAGCTCGGTGGTGTCGGGCTTGGTGTATCCGCTGGGATAGCTGCCGGGGTAGTAGTAGTAGAGCGCGCCGAGGTCCAGCACGAACTCCGCGGGCAGCTCAAATTTGTAGCCGCCGTACATGTCCCACTCGACGCTCGCGGAGGCGTCGGGATTGCCGTCGGAGATCCAGCTCACGTTCGACAGCCACGTGCCGAGGTAGAAGCCGCTCTTGTGGCCGAGATCGAAGCCGCCCTGCAGCGCGGGCTTTTCGTTGGTCTGGGAAATGCCGCGGAACACGTACTGGCTGAAGATCCCGACGTTGCCGGTGAACGTCCAATCGGGCGTGGGCGGGGCCGGCGCGGGTGCGGGCGCGGGAGGAGGCGGCGGCGTCTGGGCCAGGGCGCTGCCGGCGAACACCGCGCCCAGCGCGAGCGCGACGGCAGACTGACGAAAACGTGAAGTGGCTGGCATTTTGTGAATCCCCGTGGAAAAAGTTGTTAGGAGCAGCGCGGACAGTTCCGATGTTCTGTCAGCATTTCGTGTGCCACTGCACAAAAGACTATGAAATCATGGACTTGTGCTGTTCACGGGCCTCCCCGGCCGAAGCGCCGGCAACCCGATGCACCGTCCTGGGGCGATGCGCCGCGTCGACGCACGGCAATGGGGCGGGGGCGCCGGGAACGCCGTACGGCCGACGCGAGTCACCGTCGCGACGCGCGCTCCGCGAGCTTGCTAGACTGACGGCGTCCCCGCCGAACCCGCGAAACGAGGTGCGAGATGCTGAATTCCAAGACGTTCGACGATCTGGCGGCGAAGATCGGCAAGGCCATCGAGGGCTCGCCGGCCAAGGACATCGAGAAGAACGTGAAGGCCATGCTGCAGAGCGGCCTCACGCGCCTCGACGTCGTGCCGCGCGCCGAATTCGACACGCAGGCGCAGGTGTTGCTGAAGACGCGCGAGAAGCTCGAGCAGCTTGAAGCGCGCGTCGCGGAGCTCGAGGCGCGGGCGCACCCGCCCACGCCCGTCGGCTAAGGGCGCCGCATCCTCACGCGCTTTCGCGCGGCACGAGCCGATAGCCGACGTCGACGATGCGCGGCGCGGCGGGGCGGCCGGCCAGCCGGTCGCAGATCATGATGCCGGCGCGCCGGCCCATCTCGTACCGCGGCACGCGCAGCGTGGTGAGCGCGGGCACCGTCTGCGCCGCGAGGTCGAGATCGTCGAAGCCCGCGATGGCGAGCGTACCCGGCACGTCCACGCCGCGGCGGCGGCACTCGAAGAGCGCGCCCGCGGCGAGCACGTCCGCCGAGCAGAACACCGCGCGCGGCGGCCGCGCCAGCAGCGCCGCCATCGCCTCCGCCCCGGCGCCGAGGTCGAGCCGCGTCAGCAGGCAATGGCGCGGGTCGACCTTGCGCTTCGCGGCGCGGCACGCGCGCTCGAAGCCCAGGCGGCGATCGCGCGCGCGGTCGTTGTCGGCGGGCTGCGCGCCGATGTAGCCGATGGGACCGTCGTAGCGCGCGAGCAGGTAACGCGTGATCTCCATCGCCGCGTTCACGTTGGAATAGCCCACTTCCATGTCGATTGCGCCTGCGTGCAGGTTGCCGCCTTCGACCACCGGGACGCCGGCGCGCTGCAGGAGCCGCAGCGACGCGGCCGTGCGGCACGTGCCCGTGAGGTAGATCGCGTCGACGCGGCGCGCGAGGAACTCGCGGATCAGCGCCTCCTCCGCCAGCGCGTCGAAGCCGGCGGCTCCGATCAGCAGCTGGAAGTCGCGCTCGGCCAGCGCGTCCGTCAGTCCCTGCACGATCTCGGCGATGAGCGAGTTGGTGAGGAGCGGCACGATCGCGGCGACGAGGCCGCTCTTGCGCGATGCGAGCCCGCGGGCATTGAGGTCGGGCGTGTAGGCGAGCTCCCGCACCGCGGCCTCCACCCGCGCGCGCGTCTTGGCCGACACCTTGCCGGCCTCGCGCAGCGTGCGCGTGACCGTCATCGCCGACACGCCCGCGCGCGCGGCCACGTCGCGCAGCAGCGCGCGGCGGGCGGGGAGCGGCTTGGCCTTCACGGCGTCGTTCGAGCTCTGGTTGGCGGGGAGCGGAGGGTTGCCCGGCCCAGATGTTAGCGGTAACATCGACCGGCGGATAGACCCGGCGGCACGAGCGGCACGCGGGCATCCCGGAATGGAGGAGCGTGACCAGGCAGCCACTGCGATCGCCCGCCGGCGCGGCGGGCGTCGTTGTCTACTTCCGCACGATGGCGGCGTTCGCGCTCGCCTGGGCGGCGCTGTCCGCCTGGACGGCGAACACCGCGCTCCTGCCATCGCCGCTCGCCGTGGGCCGGGCGATCGTCGAGCTCGCCGCCGACCTCGAGCTCTTCAAACACGCCGCGATCAGCCTCGGCCGGATGGTCGCGAGCCTTGCGATCGCCGTCGCGCTGGCCGTGCCGCTCGGCCTCCTGATGGGCACGCGGCGCCTGGCCGAGGATCTGCTCGATCCCGTCGTCGAGGTGCTGCGCCCGATCTCCGGCATCGCGTGGATTCCGCTGGCGCTCTTCATGTTCGGCATCGGCAACGCGCTGCCGGTGTTCATCATGACGTACGCGGCGTTCTTTCCCATCCTGCTCGGCACGATCAGCGGCGTGCGCGGCGTCGACCGCCGCCTCGTCGACGCCGCGCGGACGATGGGCGTGCCCGCGCGCACGATCATGACGACCATCGTCGTGCCCGCGGCCACGCCGTCGCTGCTGGTGGCGATCCGCCTGGGCGTCGCGAGTGCGTGGACCGCGGTCGTCGCGGCCGAGCTGATCGGCGCGCCGAGCGGCCTCGGCTACGCCATCGAGTGGTACCGCGAGCTGCTGATGACGCCGCAGGTGATGGCGTTCATCGCGATGATCGGGCTGCTGGGCTTCCTGTTCGACGCGGCGCTCCGCGCGTTGTCGCGGCGGCTCACGCCCTGGGCGCCCGAGGCGAGGGCGCGATGACGGCCGCCGCTTCCGGCGCGCTCGCGCCGCGGCTTTTGCGCGGTGCCGCGGTGCCGCTGCTGCTGCTCGCCGTGTGGAGCGCAGCGACGGCCCTCTATCCGACGGTGCGCACGCCCACCCCCGCGAAGGTGGCGCTCGCGGCCGTCGAGATGACGGCGAGCGGCGATTTGCCGCTCGGCGTGCTGCAAAGCCTCGGCCGCGTGTTCGGCGGCTTCGCGGTGGCTGCCGCGCTCGCAATCCCGCTGGGCCTCGCGATGGGCAGCGTCCGCGGCGTCGAGCGCAACGTCGATCCGCTGGTCGAGAGCTTCCGGCCGATCGCGGCGATCGCCATCCTGCCGCTCGCGATCCTCTGGCTCGGCACCGGCACCAGCGCCGCGGTGTCGATCGTCGCTTACGCGGCGTTCTTTCCGATCGTGGTCAACACGGTGGCGGGCGTCAAGCGCGTCGACCCGACGCTGCTGCGCGCGGCGGCGACGATGGGCGTCGACCGGCTCACCGTGCTGCGCACCGTGATCGTCCCGGGCGCGCTGCCGTCGATCGGCGTCGGCCTGCGGATCGCGCTGGGCGTCGCCTGGACCGCGATCATCGCGGCCGAGCTCGCCGTGGGCGCCAAGGCGGGCGGCGGCGGCTCCGGCGGCATCGGCCAGATGATGTTCGTGTTCTACGCGTACAGCATCGAGCTCAACCGCATCGTCGTGTGCATGATCGCGGTGGGCCTCGTCGCGTTCGTCCTCGACCGCGGCCTTCGCGCCATCCTCGCCCGGTTGATGCCATGGAGCCATTGAGCGCGGCGCCGAAGCTGCGGCTGCACGGCGTCGGCAAGCGCTTCGCGCTTCGCAGCGGCGCGGATGCGGTCGCGCTCGACGGCTTCACGCTGGACGTGCGCCGCGGCGAGTTCCTGGTGATCGTCGGGCCGTCGGGCTGCGGCAAGACCACGGTGCTGAACCTCCTCGCGGGACTCGAGCTGCCAACGAGCGGAACCCTCGCCATCGACGGCCGCGCCATCGCGGCACCCGGCGCCGACCGCGGCGTGATGTTCCAGGACTACGCGCTGTTCCCGTGGCGCACCGTGTGGGGCAACGTCGAGTACGGGCTCGTCTACGGACCGGCCGGCCGGGGTCTCGACAGGGCGGCGCGCGACGCGCGCGTGCGCCACTACGTCGATCTCGTCGGCCTCACGGGTTCGGAGAACAAGTATCCGCACCAGCTCTCCGGCGGCATGCGCCAGCGCGTGGCGCTCGCGCGGCTCATGGCGAACGAGCCGGAGGTGCTGCTGATGGACGAGCCGCTCGCGGCGCTCGACGCGCAGACGCGCCTCATCCTGCAGGACGAGCTCTTGCGCATCTGGGGCCAGGACCGGCCCGCGGAGGCGCGGCGCACCGTCGTCTTCATCACGCACGCGATCGACGAGGCCGTGTTCCTGGCCGACCGGGTCGCGGTGATGACGAGCCATCCGGGCCGGCTCAAGGCGCTGCTCGACGTGCCGCTCGCGCGGCCGCGCAACGACATGACCCGCACGCATCCCGATTTCCAGGCCCTGGCGCAGCACATCTGGGGCCTCATCCGCGACGAGGCGTACCGCGCCACCGTCACCTGAGCTTCGAACCACCAGGAGGAGTCCATGGCACACCCCTACGATGCAAAGTCGCGGCGCCGCTTTCTCGCCACCGCGGGCGCCACGTCGCTGATCCTCGCCGCGCCGGCTGCGTTGCGCGCGCAAGGCAGGAAGCCTCTCAAGGTGTCCGTCGGCCGGCAGCCGTGGGCCGCCGGCAACTCGCCCGTGACGCAATACATGATCGCGAACAAGACGTTCGAGAAGTTCGCGTCCGACGCCGGCTACGACCTCACCGTCGACTACCGCGACTACCCCTCGGCGCTGCCGATGGTCGAGGCGTTCGTGTCCGGCAACCTCGATTACGGCATGTGGGGCAACACGCCGATCGTGCGCCTCATTTCGCAGAGCCAGCCGATCAACCTGCTGTCGGTTGGCGAAGGCCACTTCCGCTTCGTGCTGGCGACGCGCAAGGACTCGCCGATCCGCAACATCGCCGACCTCAAGGGCAAGACGGTGGGCGCGCTGCTCGGCGGCGACCCGTACAACGCGTTCTCGCAGATGCTGCGCTACGAGATGGGCAACCCCGACCCGCGCGCGTTCGACATCACGATCGTCAACACCCCCACGCAGGCGCAGGCGGCGACGATTCCCACCGGCATGGACGCCGCGGTGCTGATCTATCCCGCCTACCTCAAGGCCAATGCCGAGCTCGGCACCGTCGGCATCATGAATTCGTTCGGCTATACCGAGAGCCACTACAAGGGCCCGGCGGGCGAGGGCGCCGGCAAGCTGCTGGAGTCGGTGAAGAAGTCGCCGTTCTACCCGGACGGCTATTACCTGCACCGCTCGTTCTGGATCGGGCACGCGAACATCGTGAAGAACCATCCGGCGGTCACCGCGGCGTTCCTGATGGCGCAGCAGGACGCCGTGGCGAAGCTCTCGGTGATGGATCCCGGCCAGGTGTCGGACATGTCGAAGAAATACTGGGAGCTCGATCCGAAGCTCGGCGCGCTCGTGGTCCGCGACGACGTGCTGTTCGCGCGCGGCTGGTGCTGGCCCACCGAGGGCGACGCGTCCGCCGTCCTGGAAATCTCCAAGGTGATGGTCGAGGGCCGCCTCATTCCGAAGCCGCTGGCGTGGTCGCAGGTGCGCGACAGCTTCGCGCCCGCCGCGCCGCTGCTGAAGGAGGCGTACGACAAGACCGGCAGGAAGCCGGACGCCGCGGCCTTCAGCGCGGCCGACGCGAAGGACCTTCGCGGCGCGCCGGCATGGGACATGACGCAATGGAAGGAGCGCACGTGATGACGCCGTCCCCGCGATCCCGCGGCGCGGGCGGGCGATCATGAACGTCGGGTTCATCGGACTGGGCACCATGGGCGGCCCGATGGCGCGCAACCTCCTTGCCAAGGGACACGCGCTCACCGTGTTCGACGTCATCGCGCCGGCAGTCGCGGGGCTGGTCGCCGCGGGTGCGCGCGCCGCGGGCTCGCCCGCGGAAGTGGCGGCGGCGAGCGACGTCGTGATCACGATGCTGCCCGACGCGCCGGACGTGCTGCGCGTGGCGCTCGGTCCCGATGGCATCCTGCAGGGGCTGAAGGCGGGCGCGACGTACATCGACATGAGCACGATCGATCCCGCGACGACGCGCAAGGTGGGCGAGGCGGTGCGCGCGAAAGGCGCGGCGATGATCGACAGCCCGGTCGGCAAGACGGTGGAGGCCGCCGTCGCCGGCACGCTGACGCTGATGGTCGGCGGCGACGCCGCCGACATCGCGCGGTGCCGCCCGGTGCTCGACTGCATGGGCACCGATTTCTTCCACTGCGGCGACCTCGGCGCGGGGCAGACGGTCAAGCTCATCAACAACCTGCTCGCCACAGTGATCGCCGAGGCGTCGATCGAAGCGTTGGTCGCGGGCACGAAGGCCGGCATCACGCTCGAGCGGATGCTGGCCGTGTTCCGCACGACGATGGCGTGGAGCCAGCAGCTCGCCGTCAACCTGCCGCGGCGCGCCCTCACCGGCAACTTCGAGCCGGGCTTCATGCTGAAGCTCGCGCACAAGGATTGCCGCCTGGCGCTCGCCATGGTGGAGGGGCTCGGCGTGGCAGCGCCCGCGGGGCGCGCGGCACTCGCGAGCCTCGACGAGGGCATGGCGAAAGGGCTCGCCGATGCCGACGTCGGCGCGCTGCTGAAGCTCCGCGAGGACGCGGTGGGCGTGCACGTGCGCACCGCCGCCACGTGAGCTACGACCCCGCGGCCGCCCGTCCCCTCGGGCGGCGCGGCGCGAAGGTGTCGCAGCTCGGCGTGGGCACCGCGCCGTTCGGCAGCGCGGCGGCCACCGATTCCGACGCCGCGGCGCGCGGCGCGTTCGACGCGCTCTTCGCTGCCGGCCTGCGCTACTTCGACACCGCGCCGTTCTACGGCCTGGGGCTCGCGGAGCATCGGCTCGGCGCGTGCATGCGCGGCATCGACCGCCGCGCGCTCGTGGTGTCGAGCAAGGTCGGCCGGCTGATGCGGCCGCTCGCCGATAGCGTGGCGCAAGGGGCGTCCGGCGGCAGGTATCCGTTCGAGGTGGCATTCGACTACAGCTACGACGGCACGCTGCGCTCGCTCGAGCACACGCTCCAGCGTCTCGGCACCAACCGGATCGACGTGGCGCTGATCCACGACGTCAACCGGCGCTGGCAGGGCGACCTCGTCGAGCAGCGCTACGCGGAAGCGATGGGCGGCGCGTATCGCGCGCTCACCGAGCTGCGCGACGCGGGCGTGATCCAGGCGATCGGCGTCGGCGTCAACGACTGGGAGATCCTGCTGCGCTTCGCCGCCGACGGCGACTTCGACTGCTTCATGCTGGCGGGCCGCTACACGCTGCTCGACCACACCGCGCTCGACCGCTTCATGCCCGAGTGCGAGCGCCGCGGCATCGGCGTGCTGATGGCCGCGCCGTTCAACTCCGGCATCCTGGCCACCGGGGCGCGCCCCGGCGCCACGTTCTTCTACGTGGAGGCCGAGGCGGAGGTCATGGCGCGCACGCGCAGGATCGAGGCGGTGTGCGCGCGCCACCGCGTCGCGATCGCGGCGGCGGCGCTGCAGTTTCCGCTGGCGCATCCGGCGGTGTCGAGCGTGGTCACCGGCATGCGCAACCCCGCCGAAGCGCAGCAGAACCTCGCGCACCTGCGCGCGGCGATCCCCGCGGACTTCTGGCGCGAGCTGAAGACGGAAGGGCTGATCGCCGAAGCGGCGCCGGTGCCCGCCGGCCTCTAGCGCTCGGGAGGCGCGGGCGGTGCCCGCGGGGGTGGGGGCTTCGGCGGGCCGAAGCCGCGGATCTCGCGCTGAATGAGGGTCTGCGTCGCCGCGGCGTCCTTGTCGACGGCGGGCGACTCCGCTTTCGCTCCCGGCGTGCGGCGGGGCGGGGCCGGTACGGGAACGGTCGCTGGTGCCGGCCGCGCGAGTCGCGTCGCATTGGCGGACGGCGCACGGGTGGCGGCGCTCGCGGGCGCGTCGGGCTGGGATGCGGTCGTCGCGTTCGTCCCGCGCGCCGCGGCGACGGGGCCTTCCGCCGGCGCCGTGACGGGCGTCTCCGGCGGTGTCGTCGTTTCGGCGGCCGGCGCGGGTGGCGACGCGACCTCGTCGTGCGTCAGCGGCAGGTCCTTCGCGGCCTCGCCGCGCAGCGCCGCGACGTTTTCCGGCGGGGCGGCGGGGGTCACGGCTGCGTCGACCCACGGCAGCATGCCTTGCCGGTAGGCGACGTAGCCCACGACCGCGCCGGACGCGACGAGCAGCAGAAGCGCGGCCAGCGCCGCCGGCATCACGCCGCGGCGCCCGTCGCGTCGCGGCGCGGCGCCGAGCGTGTCGACGTCGACGTCGCCGGAAATCGAATGCGCCGGCTCGTCGGCGAGGAGCGCGGATGCGTGCACGGTCGCGCTGTCGTCCGCCCGGCCGGACTCGGCGAGCGGCGGCGCGTCGAGTGCCGTCTCGGCGTCTTGCGGCACGCGCGGCAGCGGCGCGCCGCAGCTGTAGCACGCGGGCAACTCGACGTCGTTGACCGCGTCGCAATGCGCGCACGGCGCGAGATGGAGCGGCGAGCCGCACTCGTTGCAAAAGCGCGCGCCGCGCGGATTGTCGTGGCCGCAGAAGGGGCAGTTGAAAGGCAGAGTCATGACCAGTATCGGCGCGGGTCGCGCACCTCGCTGCGCCACGCCGTCCCGTTGGAGGCTGCGGTGCCGATCGAGTTCCCTCGGGCGTCCGGCGCGACGGTGCGGGTCTGACGCGCGTCGTCCAAAGGGCTGATTACACTGCCGTCCGACGCCGAATCGGCGGTTGGCCGGGGCTCACTTCGCTCGCTGCCCCGCGATCGGCCGAATGGCCGAATGCGGGCCGCCGGCCGCGCGCGCACGCTGGCGCATCGCCTCGCCAACGCATCGCCATGCCCGAGCGCCATGCCTGTCGCCATCGTCCACAGCCGCGCGCTCGCGGGCGTCGAGGCGCCCATCGTCACCGTCGAGGTCCATCTCGCGGGCGGGCTTCCCGGGGTCAACGTGGTGGGCCTGCCCGAAGCCGAGGTGAGGGAGGCGCGAGACCGCGTGCGCGCCGCGCTGCAGAATGCGCAGTTCGAATTTCCGGCCCGCAAGGTCACCGTCAACCTTGCACCGGCCGACCTGCCCAAGGAATCGGGCCGCTTCGATCTCCCGATCGCGCTCGGCATCCTGGCCGCCAGCGGACAGCTGCCGCTGCCCTCGCTCGCCGCCTACGAATTCGCCGGGGAGTTGGCGCTCACTGGCGAGTTACGCGCCATCCGGGGCGCGCTGGCGATGGTTCTCTCTGCACGCCGCGACGGTCGCGCGTTCATCCTTCCCGCGGCGTCCGCCGCCGAGGCCGCGCTGGTGCGTGACGCCGTCGTGCATCCCGCGCGCGATCTGCTTGCGGTCTGCGGCCACCTCACCGGCCGTGCGCCGCTGCCCACGGTGGCTGCCGGCGAGCCGCCGCCGCCCCGCGCGCTGCCGGACCTGGCGGACGTCCGCGGCCAGGCGCAGGCGAAGCGTGTGCTGGAGATCGCGGCGTCCGGCCGGCACAGCCTGCTGTTCGTCGGGCCGCCGGGCACCGGCAAGTCGATGCTCGCGCAGCGGCTGCCGTCGCTGCTGCCGCCACTGTCGGAAGACGAGGCGCTGGAGTCGGCCGCGCTGGCGTCGCTCGCCGGCTCGTTTGCGGCCGAGCGCTGGCGCGAGCGTCCCTACCGCGCGCCGCATCACACGGCGAGCGGCGCCGCGCTCGTCGGCGGCGGCAGCCACCCGCGTCCCGGCGAGATCTCGCTGGCCCATCACGGCGTGCTGTTCCTGGACGAGCTGCCGGAGTGGGATCGGCGCGTGCTCGAGGTGCTCCGCGAGCCATTGGAGTCCGGCGTCATTCACATTTCCCGCGCGGCGCGGCAAAGCAC
>Ga0157375_10000875_pt1 | contig 26151 bp, 22 predicted proteins | sample M35metaG_FD_115311 | JGI IMG/M metagenome (GOLD analysis project Ga0157375, IMG submission 115311) | Miscanthus rhizosphere microbial communities from Kellogg Biological Station, Michigan, USA - M3-5 metaG | ecosystem: Host-associated > Plants > Roots > Rhizosphere > Soil | place: USA: Michigan... | reverse complement strand
GAAGACGATGACCGGCGTGATCCTGAAGCCCTCCGAAGTCAGGCGGGCCTTCAAGCTCGGAGGGCGGGAGGGCGTCCGCGAGCTCTTCCTCGATCTCATCATCAAGGAAGACCTGAAGGGCGGGCCGGCCGCGATTCCGGATACGGCGAGCAAGGGGTAGTTGTGAGTTGTGAGTTGTGAGTCAGGAGTCATGAGTTGTGAGCCGTCGAAAAACTCGATTCGACGACTCAGGACTCAGAACTCACCACTCACAACCGCCCGTCGAAGCCGACTAATTCTCGATCAACCGAAAAGTCGGAACCACTTCTCTTCCTAGAACGCTCCGCAGCACCGTCGCGTGGAGGACCTCGTCCGAGAGGATCCTCGACGCCGAGGCGGAGAGCGCGCGGTCCTGGAACTTGTCGACGACCGAGAGGTAGGCGCGCGCCGCGCCGACCTCGAGCTTGAAGGCGAGCTCGAGCACGTCCTCTTCCTTCTTGAGCGGCACGCCGAAGACGTACTCCTTCCTGGCGTCGACCGGCTGGCCGCCTTTCCTCTTGATCACGTCGACCAGGAGATCGCGATGGATCTCGTGGCTTCCCTGGAAGAGGAGTCCCACGCTCTTCGCCGCCGCCGAGAGCAGCCCGCTGTTGCCGGCGAGCCCGTACGCCCAGATCGCCTCGTGCTCCAGCGCGAGCGCCGTGTTGAGCAGCAGCACGTCGTCCGCGGGTGCGTCGGCGGCCTTCTCGGGGATCGCCAGCAGGGGCCGGCCCGCCGCCGCGAGACCGAGCGCGAGACCCGTGGTCGCGGCCTGCCGGAGCCAGTCTCGACGGTGCATGAGGGCCTCCTCTTGTCTGTTGCCCCTATCGTACGAAAAAAACCGGCCCGGACGTGAGCCGTCCGGGCCGATCGGCGAAAGCCAGTGAGCGAACCTAGCGCGAGTCGGTGGCGGGGGCTCGGAACTTCGTCACGACCGGGACGTTGTTCGGGTCGTGGCTGTGCTCGAAGCCCGAGTGCGGCGTCCACAGGTACGGAAACCCCGCGATGTAGGGGGTGTCGGGGCCGTCCACGCCGTCGCCCAGCTGGTTGTTGGGCGCGACGTTGAACCCGTCGACGAGGACGCCGGCGAGGACGCGAAGCTCGATGTCCACGACGTCATCGTAGACGCGCCGTCCGTTCGGGAACCCGGCGTTGTCCCCGGCCAGGACGCCGAGCCGGTTCACGTTCGGGATCGCGGTCGGGAAGATGGCCGTGTTGAGACGGAGCTGGTCGGAGATGACCTCGTTGGGCCGCTGGTTGAGTCCGGACAGCCCCTGGACCAGCGCGAGCAGGTCGTTGCGCGGGTTGGGCGGCACGTTGACGCCGAAGAGCGCGTGGAGGATCGCCGGCACCTCGGGGTTCAGCACGAACGATCCGAACTGCGCGTCGTCGACCGGGTAGGTCGAGTTGAAGAGGTCCTTCGAGCCGAGCGGGATGACGACCTCGTTGATCAGCGGGTTCCCGAGGCGCGAGACCTGGATCCAGTCGCCCGAGAGCGACGGCGCGCCGCCGGTGGTCGAGAGCGTCGAGTTCTGAAGTCGCCAGGTCGAGGACCACATGCTGACGATCGCGTTGGGGTCGGCAGCGTCGGTGGGGGCGGTGTGGTTGGCGGTGAGGTTCTGGATCGGAACCGAGAGAGCGATCGAGTGCACGTTGAAGCCGGCCGTCTCGTTCTTCCCGCCGCCGTGGTCGCCGACCGCCGTGCCGGGGCGGAAGTTGATCAGGTCGAAGATCATGCCGAGGTCGACGTAGAAGCCCTCGGCCCGGGGGCCGGCGAAGACCTTGGTCGAGTCGTCGATGTCGTACACGGTCGTGGCGATCTGCGAGCCCTTGCCGTAGCCGTTCGGGAAGGACTTGGGCCCGACGTTGTTCGGCGCCTCGAGGAGGTCCGACCCCAGCACGGTGCAGTTCGTCTGCGCCGGCGAGGGCCCGAGGCACTTCTTGACCGTGTACGTGTAATAGACGTTGAGCGCCGTGTCCGTGGGCGAGCTCACGGGTCCCGTGTTCTGGAGAAAGGTGTCTCCGGTGCGCACGTTTCGCGTGAACTCGACGCGGTAGACGATGTCCTCGATGCCGTCCCCGTTGCTGTCGACGTTGAACTCGTAGCGGATGTTCTCCCCGAAATGAAAGAAGTTCGGGCCGCCCGCGGGCTCCTCGAGGGGGATCCAGTTCGAGATGAGCACGAGGCGGCTGGGGTCGACCGGGTCGCGGAAGAAGTAGAGGTCGGTGTTGTCCGCGACGGGGTCGTTCGAGATGCCGGGCGCCTCGCGGTGGCTGGACGCGAGCGCCGTGGCGGCGAGGCCGGACGTGAGCAGCAGGGCGAGCCCGAGGAGGCGCCCTGCGCTCCGGACACGAGAATCCCTCATGAGTTCCTCCTTTGGTTCGTCGAGCCGGAGCGGGAGCTCCCGACCGGCCCCGGAAACCATCGCTTTCGAACCCGGTACGAGGGAGGCGTTCCGCCGGATTCACCCTCAGGAAATTTTGAGGGTGGTATAAACCGCCCCGGAGCCGCTCCCTTCCGAAGTCATGAGCTCGAGACGCGAGGATCCGGATCGCGATCGGATGCGCCGCATCGAAGCGCGCGATGCGGATGCGCTCGGAGAGCTCTACGACCAGCACGGCAGCCGCCTGCTGGGGCTCGCGCAGCGGATCCTGGGCGCGGGAGGCGAGGCGGAGGAGATCGTCCAGGAGGTGTTCCTGTACGTCTGGCGCGCGGCCGCGTCCTTCGACCCGGCCCGCGGCTCGGTCCTCACCTGGCTCCTCATCGTCACCCGGAGCCGCGCGATCGACCGTCTCCGGGCGCGCCGCCCCGCCGCGAGCGGGGGCGCCCCGGTGCGAAGCCTCGAGGAGCTCGGCGAGGGTCCGGCGAGCGGCGACGACGTCGAGGCCGACTCGGCCGGACGCCAGTGGCGGTCCCTCTGCCTCGCCGCGATCGGCCAGCTCCCGGAGGACCAGCGCCGCGCTCTCGAGCTGGCCTACTTCGAGGGCCTCACGCAGGAGGAGATCGCGGCGAAGACCTCGACCCCTCTGGGCACGGTCAAGACGCGCGTACGACTCGGTTTGATGAAACTTCGCGAACGGATGCGGCCGTACTGGGAGAGTGGATCGCATGGCTCATAGCGAACGGCACGAAGACCTCGTCGCCGCGCTGGCGGCGGGCATGGAGCTCTCCTCCGCGGAGCGCCTCGAGCTCGAGGCGCATCTCGGCGAGGGCTGCGCCCGCTGCGAGGCTCTCCGGAGGGACCTCGAGCGGGCGGCGTCGTCGCTCGCCGCGCAGGCGCCCGCGGTCGCGCCGCCGCCGGAGCTGCGGCGCCGCATCCTCGAGTCTCTGGGGCCCGCTCGCGTCGCGCCGAGCCCGGCGCGCGGTCTGCACGCCGGGATCTGGCGCATTCTCGCGGCCGCCGCGGCGCTCTCCGCCGTGATCGTGGCCGTGGACGACGCGCGCCTGCGCCGCGACCGCGAGGACCTCCAGAGCCAGTCCGCCCAGCTCGCCGGGAGACTCCAGTCCGCCGAGACCGAGCTCGCCCAGCGCGCGCTCCGGGCCCGCGTGCTCGAGAGCGACGACGTGCGCATGCTGATCCTGGGCGGCCAGGGGCCGCAGCCCAATGCGAAGGGCCGGGTCTTCTGGAGCGCCCGCGCCCGACGCGGGGTCCTCGTCGCGGGCAACCTCGCGCCGCTGCCGTCCGACCGCCAGTACGAGCTCTGGGTGTTCCAGAAGGGCAAGCCGGTCGCGGCCGGAGTCTTCGACGCCGATTCCGAGGGCCGCGCGGCCTTCGAGTCGACGGACTTCCCGGAGGCGGAGGCGCAGAACTTCGCCGTCACAGTCGAGCCTCGCGGGGGCGTGCCGGCGCCGACGGGCCCGATCGTGCTCGTGGGTTCCCCGACGTAGCGTCGGCCCGCGAACCCGATGCCTCTCCTTCCGCTCCTTCTCCTCCTCGCCTCCCCGCTGCGGCCGGAGAGAGCCGTCGCGCCGCCGACGGCCCCTCCTTCCATCGGGATCGGGATCAACGTGCCCGACGCGAGCCCGGAGGCCCGGCAGGCCGCGCTCGACACGGTCCGCCGCACGGGCGCGACGTTCTTCGCGCTCGAGCTGTCGTGGTCGGCGGCCGAGCCGCGCCCGCGGGAGTACCGCCTGGACGAGGTCACCCGCGCCGCGCGCCTCCTGCGGCAGTCGGGCGCGACGCTGCACTTGTCGATCCCGCTCGTGACCGAGAGCGCGCGCGACGTGCCGGGCGACCTCACCGACACGGCGTTCGACGATCCGAAGCTGTCCCTGCGCCTCGGCCGTCTCCTCGACGCTCTCACGCCGGTCCTGCTCGACGTCCAGACGCTCTCGCTGGGCGACGCCGCCGACACGTATTTCGCCGACAAGCCCGACGAGCTCCGCGCCTACCGGCGTCTGTTCGACGGTGCGGTCCAGTTTCTCCAGAAGAAGGCGCCGCGGCTGCTCGTCGGCGTCACGACGGCGGCGCCGACCGAGAGCCGCTCGCCGCAGGTCGCCGCCGAGCTCCACCGGCGCAGCCCCGTCCTCTTCTACACGTACTGTCCCCTGGTGGCGAGCGCGAGCGCCCCCTTCACGCAGCGCGATCCCGAGGTCCTGGAAAAGGATTGGGCCGCGCTCCTCACCGCGGCGGGGGACCGGCCCGTCGCGTTTCCCGGGGTCAGCTACTCCTCGTCGGCAGAGAACGGATCGAGCCCCCAGAAACAGGCGGAGTTCATCCGCGTGTTCCGGCGCTTCGTGAATCGCGCGGACGGGCAGAGGCTGCTGTTCGCGCGGTACCTGTGGCTGCGCGATCCGGTCCCGGCACAGCTGCCGGAGGTCTCGCCCGGATCGTCGGTCGCGGAGCGGCGCCGGCGCGCGCTCCTCGGGAACCTCGGCCTGCAGGACTCCGCGGGGCATCCCAAGCCGGCTTGGACCGAGTGGCTTCGCGAGTCGGCGGGTGTGAAAAGATGAGCGCAAACGGAGGTCCTATGTTCCGCGCGCGACACACGGCGGCGTTTCTCCTGACGGCGGCCCTCGCGGCGATCTTCTCGGCTTGCTCGTCGACGCCGAAGAACCCGGCTCCCGAGGTTCCGATGGGCGGTACGAAGTCGGACATCTCCGCGATGGCGGGACGCTGGGAGGGGACGTACGCGAGCGAGGCGACCGGCCGCACCGGCTCGATCGTGTTCGAGCTGAAGTCCGGCAAGGACATGGCGAAGGGCGACGTCCTGATGGTCCCCAAGGGAGCGACCGCTCCGACGTCGTCGGCGATGCCGCAGGTTTTGACCATCAGCTTCGTCAACGCCGAGGGCGGCGTGGTGCGGGGCACGATGGACCCCTACCACGACCCCGCCTGCGACTGCGAAGTCCAGACCACCTTCGAGGGCATTCGGAGGGGCGACGCGATGGAGGGGACGTTCACGACGACCGGTGCGCCCACCGTCGCGACCGGAAAATGGTCGATGCATCGCGCGAAGTAAAGCTCCGGTGAGCGCACCGCCGGTCACGCTCGACCGCTTCATCCTCGAGCAACAGCATGCCTTCCCGGGCGCGACGGGGGAGCTCTCGCTCCTGCTGATGCGCTTCGGCGTCGCCGGCAAACGCATCGCGAGCGCGCTCGCCCGCGCCGGGCTCACCGGCCAGTGGGGCTCGGCCGGACACGAGAACGTCCAGGGCGAGGTGCAGAAGAAGCTGGACGTCGTCGCGAATGACATCCTCCTCGACACCTTCGACTACGGCGGCCTCGTCACCCTGGCGGCGTCCGAGGAGATGGAGGAGCCGCACGTCTACGGCTCCGGCGAGAACGGGCGCTACGCGGTGCTCTTCGACCCGATGGACGGTTCCTCCAACATCGACGTCAACGGCACGCTGGGGCTGATCTTCTCCGTGCGCCCGCGCCGCGACGGCGGAGCCGGCGATCTCCTGCGCTCCGGGCGCGAGCAGGTCGCCGCAGGGTACGTCCTCTTCGGGCCGGCCGTCCTGCTCGTCTACACCTCGGGAGCGGGCGTGCACCTCTTCACGCTGGATCCGGCGATCGGAGAGTTCCTGCTGACGCGGCGCGACGTGCGGATGCCGGAGCGCGGGCGCGGCTACGCCGTCAACGAGGGCCGCGCCTCCGGCTGGGCGCCCGGGGTCCGGGCTTTCGTCGACTACCTCAAGCAGCCGGACCCGCCGACGGGCCGCCCCTACGCGACCCGCTACTCGGCCTCGCTCGTCGGCGACGTGCACCGGTTCCTGCTCGAGGGCGGGATCTACCTCTATCCGGCCGACGTGCAGGGCGGGAAGCCCAAACCCAAGCTGCGCGTCCTCTACGAGTGTCATCCGCTCGCGCTCGTGGTCGAGCAGGCCGGCGGGCGGGCCTCGACCGGGGACGGGAACGTCCTCGACGTCGTGCCGGAGAGCCTGCACGCGAGGATCCCGCTCGCGATCGGCAGCCGCACCGAGGTCGAGCTGTTCGAACGCTTCTCGGCCGGCAAGCCGGCCTGATCCCCGAGAGATCCGGGAACGCCGGCGCCGCGCTCGGCGCGCGCGGGTCTCACGTACGGGTTCCGACCTCCCGCGTCAGAACCGAAGCGAGAGGCAGGAGAGTCCGCCGTCCATCTTCTGGAACTCCGACATCGGGAGCACGGTGAGGCGATAGCCGCGCTCGCGCAGCGCGCGCTCCAGAAGCGGGAAGCCCTCCGCGAAGAAGACGGAATCGTTGACCAGGATGCAGTTGGCGGCGTACTCCTCGCCCCTCGGGACGCGGATGAGGTCCCAGCCGGCGAACGCGGGATGCGAGGCGAGCGCGTCGATGACGACCACTGTCTTCCCTCCCAGCCAGGCGATCCCGCTCTTGAGGTGCAGAATCTCGTCGACCCCGCGGATGTCGTAAAGGCTCGAGGTGTAGCCGTCGGCGGCGAGGAGCCTCGCGAGCTGGCGCGCGCCCTCCTCGTTGGTGCGGCGCGAGACGCCGATGAAGAAGTGCTCTCCCGCCTCGTCGATGTCGCCGCCGTCGACGGTTCCGGGCGCCTCGATGCGGAGGAGCCGGGGAAATCGCGAGGCGAGCGCCTCCTCGATTGCCACGACTTCGCCGGACCGGCTCGGAGCGCCCGGGCGCGTCAGGATCGCGCTTCCGCGCGCCGTGATCACGGCCGTGTCCTCGACGAAGGTCGAATCGGGGAAGTGCGGGTCGTCCGGGAGGCGCGTCAGCGCGAGCCCGCTCTCCTCGAGCGCGCGGCAGTAGGCGTCGTGCTGCGCGAGCGCCTTCGCGACGTCCGGTCTGCCGAGGTCGACCGTGGTCAGGCCGTCGGCGAAGTTGGGAGCGGGAGGACGGACGATCGCATGGCGGAACACGGCGCGGACTCGCTCAGACGTTGAACTTGAAGAGCATCACGTCGCCGTCCTGCACGATGTAGTCCTTGCCCTCCTGGCGCACGAGGCCCTTCTCGCGGGCGGCGGCCATGGAGCCCGACGCGACGAGGTCGGCGTACGCGACCGTCTCGGCCTTGATGAACCCCCGCTCGAAGTCCGAGTGGATCGCGCCGGCGGCCTGCGGCGCCCGGTCGCCAGCGTGGATCGTCCAGGCGCGCGCCTCCTTCTCTCCGCCGGTGAGGTACGTACGCAGACCCAGCAGGTGATACGCCGAGCGGATCAGGTTCGAGACGCCCGAGTCGGTCACGCCCAGGTGCGCGAGGTACTCGCGCGCCTCCGCGTCCGGCAGCTCGGCGAGCTCGGCCTCGATCGCGGCGGAGACGACGACGGCCTCGGTGCCGAGATGCGTCTCCGCGAACTTCCGGACCGCGGCGACGTGCGGGGAGGAGCTCTCGGCGGTCGCGAGCTCGTCCTCGGCCACGTTGCAGGCGAAGAGGATGGGCTTCGACGTGAGCAGGAAGAGCCGCGCGGCGATCGCCCTCTCGTCCTCGGACAGGGGCGCCGAGAGCGCGCGCTTGCCGGCGTCGAAGTGCTTCAGGAGCTTGTCGACCACGTCGAGGCCCTCCTTAGCTTCCCTCGCCTCCTTGTCGCTGCCGCGGGCCGTCCTCTCGAGCTTGTCCCGCGCCCGCGTCGCCGACTCGATGTCCGCGAGGACGAGCTCGGTCTGGATGGTCTCCATGTCGGACACCGGGTCGAGGTGGTTCGAGACGTGCACGATGTCCTTGTTCTCGAAGCAGCGCACGACCTCGACGATGGCGTCGACCTCGCGGATGTGCTGCAGGAACTTGTTCCCGAGTCCCTCGCCCTTCGACGCGCCGCGGACGAGCCCGGCGATGTCGACGAACTCGATCGTCGCCGGGATGATCCGCTCGGAGGAGAACATCTTCGCCAGCGGCTCGAGGCGCGCGTCCGGGACGGTCACGACGCCGACGTTCGGCTCGATCGTGCAGAACGGGTAGTTCGCCGCCTCCGCCTTCCGCGTGCGCGTGAGCGCGTTGAAGAGCGTGGATTTCCCGACGTTGGGCAGACCGACGATGCCGGCGCGGAGCATGGAGCGCGGGAGTATACGGGAGAAGGGTGCTCGACTAGAATCCGGGCAACTTGTCGTCGACCCCGTCGTCCCCGACCCTCCTGCGCGCGGTCTCGCGCTGGTCGATCGTCGCCCTCGCGCTGAACGACGTCATCGGAAGCGGCGTCTACCTCAGCAATCCCAAGGAGGCGGCGGAGCTGCTGGGCCCGGCCAGCATCTGGGCGATCCTGGCGGCGGGCGTCGCCGTCCTGCTGCTGGTGCTCTGTTTCGCCGAGGCGGGGAGCCTCTTCGACACGCCCGGAAGCGGCTACGTGTACACGCGCGCGGCCTTCGGGGACTTCGTCGGGTTCGAGGTGGGATGGATGACGTGGGTCGCGCGCATCACCTCGGTCGCGGGACTCTCGGTGGGCTTCGCGCGCGTGGTTGGCTTCTTCTGGGAGGGCGCGCGCTCGGGCTTCGGCCGGAGCCTGATGATCGTCCTGCCGGTGGTTCTCCTGACGTGGATCAACATCGTCGGCATCCGCTCGGGCGCGCGCACCGCGGTGATCCTGACCTGGGGCAAGATCCTTCCGCTCGCCCTGCTCGTCGCCGTGGGCCTCTTCTTCGTGAGCTGGCCGCGGATCTTTCCGGTCCCGGTCCCTCCGGCGGGCAGTCTGGGGGCGGCGGCGCTCGTGGTCCTCTTCGCCTACTCGGGCTTCGAAAACACGGCCGCGCCGGCGGGGGAGTTCAAGAACCCCAAGCGCGACGTCCCCTTCGCACTGATCGCGCAGATCGGGATCGTCACGGCGATCTACACGCTGGTGCAGCTGGTTGCGATCGGGCTGATTCCCAACTTGGGCTCCTCGGACACGCCGCTGGCCGACGCCGCTCGGGGGATCATGGGCCCGATCGGCGGATGGATCCTGACGATCGGCGCGGCGCTGTCGGTGCTGGGGACCAACAACAACACGATCCTGGCCGGCCCTCGCTACCTGTACGCGCTCGCGCAGACGGGCCGTCTGCCGCGGGTGCTGGCGAAGGTCCACCCGAAGTACCGGACGCCGTACGTCGCGATCCTGACGCAGACCCTGATCGCGCTGCCGCTCGCCCTGACGGGCACGTTCCGCCAGCTCGTCGAGCTCTCCGTCATCGCGCGCCTGGCGACGTACATCGGCACGGCGGCCTCGGTCCCCGTGCTGCGCCGCAAGATGCCCGGGACGGAACGCTCTTTTCGGCTGCCGGGCGGCGCCCTGATACCGTGCCTCGCGCTCCTCATGTGTTTCTACTTCCTGTCCCAGGCGACGTCCAAGCAGCTGCTCTCCGGCGCGCTGGCCCTGGCGGTCGGCGCGCTCATCTATTTTGCGCGCCGCGGATCGGCGGTTGCCGCCCCGGCCGAGACGGTCGAGTAAACCCATGCGGAAGGTCGTGATCCTCGCGGCGATCGTGTGCGCGGTTTTGGCGATGGGAAATGCCGCCGCACAGACGACACAGACGAACCCGGCGCCCGCGCCCTCGGCGACGCCGCCTCCCCCGGTGACCGTCCTCAAGGCGGCGCGGATCTTCGACGGGCGCTCCGACGCGGCGCTGCCGAACGGCATGCTCGTCGTGCAGGGCACGAAGATCTTGGCGGCGGGCGCGAACCTCGCGGTCCCGGCCGGCGCGACCGTGATCGACCTGGGCGACGCGACGCTGCTGCCCGGGTTCATCGACTCCCACACGCACGTCACGGACCAGTCGGGCGACAACTACTACCTCGACTTCTTCAACGGCCTGCGCCGTCCCGTCACCGAGCAGGCGCTCCTGGCGTCGACCTTCGCCCGCAAGCTTCTCGACGCCGGATTCACGACCATTCGCGACGTTGGGAGCGAGAAGGACCTCGACGTCGGCCTGCGCAACGCGATCCGAAACGGCTGGACCGAGGGCCCGCGGATGCTCGTCGCGCGCTACGCGCTCGGCGCGACCGGCGGCCACTGCGACCAGACCGGCTTTCCGCCGGACACGTTCTCCGGCGGCGAGCCCGGCGTCTCGAGGGGCGTGCTCCACGGCGCGGACGAGGGCCGCCAGGCCGTGCGGCTGAACGTCAAGTACGGCGCCGACGTCATCAAGATGTGCGCGTCGGGCGGCGTGCTGTCGCTCGGGGACGACGTCGCGACGCCGCAGCTGACGGACGAGGAGCTCAACGCGATCATCGACGAGGCCCACCGCCTGAAGCGCAAGACCGCGGCGCACGCCCACGGAGACCTCGCGGCACGGGCCGCGGTGAGGGCCGGGATCGACTCGATCGAGCACGGCTCGTTCTTGACCGACGAGACGTTCGCCCTGATGAAGACGAAGGGGACGTTCCTCGTCCCGACGCTCCTCGCCGGGGAGTGGACCGGCCACCGGGCCGAGAAGTTCCCGCCGGCGATCGCCGCGAAGGCCAAGGCCGCCCTCGCGGCGCGCTCCGACATGTTCCGCCGCGCGCTCAAGAGCGGCGTCAGGATCGCGTTCGGCACCGACTCCGCGGTCTCGCCGCACGGAATCAACGCGCAGGAGTTCGGGCTCATGGTCGACCTCGGGATGGCGCCGGCCGCGGCGCTGCGCGCGTCCGGCCCCATGGCGGCGGAGCTCCTCGGCCTCTCGGCCGACATCGGGACGCTCGAGAAGGGCAAGGAGGCGGACGTCGTGGCCGTATCGGGCGATCCGCTCAAGGACATCCACGCCACCGAGAACGTCCTCTTCGTGATGAAGGGCGGGAAGATCGTCAAGCAGCCGGCGCGCTGAAGGTTCGCGCTACACTGCCTTCGGATTGCGCCTCAGTCCCTTCTTCGTAGGGGCGGCCCTTGCGGCCGCCCGGGTCCTGGTCGCGGAAGACTGCCCCGCGCCCGCGCTGAGGATCGAATCTTCCGCGCAGTCCCCGCGGCAGGGCGGAATCGCGGTTCTCACCTTGCGGAGCAGCGTGCCGCTGTCGCGCGCGGTCCTCGCCGACGGGAAGCACCAGGCGGCGATGGAGGCCGATCCGGCGAGCGGCGGACGGGTCCTGCGCGCGCTCTGGGGAATCGACTTCGAGGCCGCGGTCGGCGCGAAGAGCGTGGAGCTGGAGGCCAGCGGCCGCTGCGGCGACGATCACCCGGGCTCGTGGAAGTTTCGCGTGGCCTCTGGAAACTTCCCGCAGCAGAAGCTGTCCGTGAATCCCGCGTACGTCGAGCCGCCGGAGGCGGAGAAGGAGCGGATCGCGCGCGACCGCGAGAAGGTGGCCGCGGTCTGGGCCGCGCCGCCGACGGTTCGGGTCTGGGATCGGGCGTTCGTCCTCCCGGTCGAGGCGACTCCGGGCGGGAACTTCGGAGCGCGCCGCGTCTTCAACGGGAAGACCCAGTCGCGCCACGCCGGCGCGGACCTGGTCGCCGCGGCCGGGACCCCGATCAAGGCGCCGGCGCCGGGCACCGTGCGGCTCGCCGAGGACCTCTACTTCTCGGGCGGCACCGTGATCGTCGACCACGGCGGCGATCTCTTCACGACGTACTTCCACATGTCGCGGATCGACGTGAAGCCGGGCGACCGCGTCCGGACCGGCGACGTCCTGGGCTCCGTCGGCGCGACCGGCCGCGTCACCGGCCCGCACCTGCACTGGGGCGCGCGGCTCAACGGCGCGCGCGTCAACCCGCTGGGTCTGCTGAAGCTGCCGGCGTGGTCCGCGCCGTCCTGAGATCGGGCGTCCAAGGCCGTTGAATCCGACCGCGCCGTGGAGGCTGCCCTCCTGCGGCATCCGATTCGTCAGATTTTTTTGCGCCGACCCTCCTCTCGCGACAATTAGAGAGTAGAGGGATTCACTCCGTAAACATCGAGCGACAGCAAAACCGGGCGGAATAGTCCGGCGGGCCCAGACACGGAAAGGGGGACGTCATGATGCGTTTCCAGGGTGTCTACCTGCGGTCGGGATCGGCGACAGCTTCGTTCGCCGCCCTCCTTCTGGCGTTCTCGAGTGTCTTATCCGCTGACGCAGGCCGGATCCAATCGGTCAAGGTCGCGAAGCCGTTCTTCAATCCGACGGTCGGCCAGACCATCGGGATCGAGCTCGAGGTCGGCTCACCTGGCGCTCTCTCGATCCTGGTCCTCGACCGCGACGGATATCCGGTGCGACGACTCGTGTCGGCACAGGCCGTCCAGACCGGGCGAGTCGGCTTCGACTGGAATGGGCGCGACGACCACGGCGAGATCGTGCCGGACGAGGCGTACTCGCTGAAGGTCGACCTCGCCGGGGACGGCTGGACGTCGACCTACTTCCCCGCGGCGGCGCCGTCGTCCGAAGTCCGCGTGGAGATCCGGGGCTACGACCGCCGCAACGGCATCCTCTCCTACAAGCTCGCGGCGCCGGCGCGCGTCCACGCACAGGCCGGCGTTTCCTGGCCAAACGAAAAGACTCGAGCGCCCGAGGGGCCCGTGATGAAGACGATCGCCAACCGAGAGCCGCGGCCGGCCGGGGCGGTCGTCGAAAATTGGGACGGCTTCGACGAGACGGCCGTGACGTACCTGCCCGACCTGCCGCACTTCGCCGTCGCGGTGGCGGCAAGCGCCCTGCCCGAGAACTCGCTCATCGTCGTCGGAAACGAGTCCTCGCGCTTCGTCGACGCCGTCGCGAAGCGGACCGGGGCCAGCCTCCTTCCCGCGTTGACTGGTGGCGATCATGGCCACCACAAGGGGCTCGGCACGCTCGACGACGTGGCTCCGTCGCTTCGTCTCGCGCCCTCGAACGCGCGCTGGAGCGCCGAATCGAAGACGTGGATGGTGTCCGACGCGCGGATCTCGGGATCCGCGTCGCTCGCGGGACCGTCGTCAGCGAATTTCGCCCGGCAGCCGGGGCAGCTCGAGATCTACGTGGATTCCCGGCAGGTCCAGACGATTCGGTCACCGAAGGACGGCATGACGTTCTCGGTGCCGATCGACGGTCCCGCAGCGGGAAGTCACCTCGTCGTCTTCAACTGGTCCAGCGACTACGGCCCGGTAGCCGTCTCGGCCATTCGCGTGGAACGCGGCGCGCCGAAACAGGCCGTGCGTAACGACAACGTCGAGGGGAGGGCGCAGCCATGAGGTTCACGTACCGATTCGCCACGGCGGCTCTCATCCCGTTTTGCTTGTCGGCGGCGCTCGGAGCGGTCCCGACGGTGTCGATCACGTCTCCGTTCAACAATCAGCAGGTCTCGAACATCTATCAGAACCAGCACGGGTCGGATCAGGTGACCGTGACCGGATCCGTCGGCGGGACCAACCTCAAGAGCTGGACGCTGCAGTACCAGCTGGGCTCGGGCGGCTGGACGACCATCGCGTCCGGCACGGCAGCGATCAGCGGGACCCTCGGGACCTGGTCGACCTTGTATCGACCCGACGGCACTTTCAACCTGAACGGGACGTATCACCTCAATCTCTACGCCTGCGACACGTCGAACGTCTGCACGTATCAAACGACCATCAACGTCATCGTCGCGAATTTCTACCTGACGCAGACGACGCCGTCGGGGCAGCCGCAGATCAACACGCCGGCGGGGGAGAAGATCACCTACCAGGCCGTCCTTCCCTGGCTGCTGACCATTACCCTCAGCATCTACCCGCAGGGGAGTGTCACGCCCATCTTCTCTGTGGGTACGAACGCTTCCGGAACCTGGAGCTACCTGTGGAACGGAACCAAGACGGGCGGAACGCGCGCGCCGGACGGACCCTATTTCGTCAAGGCGAACGTCACCGATGGAACCAACTCCTTCGATTGGGATGAGAGCTCCAGGAACCTGACGGACGGATACTCGGGGTTCGCTTACGTGACCGACCCGGACTTCGATCCCTTCAACAACGATCCCCTGCCGATCTCCTACAACTTCAATGCCGGGCGCGTGACGATCGCCGTCGCCCCGGCGGGCTCCGGCAGCGAGATCGACAGCACCTGCTCGCCCCCGAACTTCTGCGTCATCGACCACAAGTACGAGGAGTCGGGTTCGCACTCGCTTCATTGGGCGGGCGTCGACGCAACCGGGAAGTTCCGGCCCGACGCGGGAATGATGGCGATCGTGAGCGAGCACGCGGCCTTCGCCAAGAACGCCGTCGTGATCTACGGGACGAAGCCGAAGGTCGACAACGTCACGGTGACGCCGCCGGTGGCGTGGTCGGGCGCGTCTCAGACGATCGCCTGGGACGTTACGGGCCCGACGGCGATCGCCAGCAAGTCGATCACGATCGAGAACCAGGAGTCGCTCAGCGTGCTGCGCACGATCAATGCGACGGCGGCGATCTGCACGGGCGGCGGCACGCATTGTTCGTTCGTCTGGGACGGGAAAGCCGACAACGGAATGCTGGTCGCGCCCGGCGCGTACACGATCACGGTCAGCGCCACGGACAGCCTGCAAAACGCCGCGAGCTCACAGGGCCTCGCGTTCATCCAGGAATGAGGAGCGCGCCATGAAGAAGACACTGCGGCTCGGTCTCCTGGCCTTCCTGGTGCTCGGAGCGCTCGGCGGTCTGCCGGGCAACGCGATCGCGAACTGGTGTGCCGCGCCCGTCAACCCGCCGCCGGATCCGCCGGATGATCCGGATCCGCGGTGCAGCCCCGACTGCAAGTGCACCAACTCGCCTTGCTACCTCGGAATCGGCGCTTACACGCAGAACATCCTCGATCTTCAGATCAAGACCGCTGCGGGCTTTCCATTGATCGCGTCCCGCCGTTACGTGAGCAGCCATGTCGTCGATGGCCCGATGGGAATCGGCTGGATGCCCAGCGTCGTTTCGCGGCTTTCCTACACCCAATTTAGCACTGGCGGGCTTGGTGGTGGGGCGTCGAAACGAGCCTATGTGATTCTTCCGGACGGCACTCGGGTCAAGTACACCGAGAACTCCGATGGAACCTACACGCCGCAGCCCGGGCGTTACGACACGCTGATCAAGAACGCCGACGGGAGCTTCGACCTGATCCTGCAGCACACTCGGTCCAAGATCCATTTCGGCGGCACGGGATACGCGACCGCGATCTGGGACGATTACGGCAACCGGTTGAGTATTACCAATGGCCCGACCGGGATGAAGCCGCAGCAGATCCAGGATCTCGCGGGTTCCGGCCGGTATCTGACGATCACGTGGGGAGCCGACGGGCGCATCGCCACGATCGGCGACTCGAGCGGCCGCCTCTATCAGTATGCCTACAACCTCGACGGGTCACTGCACACGGTGACCAACCCCCTGAACCAGGTCACCACGTACACCTACGACAACGGCCGCTTCGGCCCGCTGCTGTCCCACATCACGGATCATTGGAATCGCGAAGTCGCGGCGGCCACGTACGAGCCCGGAACGGATCGCGTCCTCACCTACAAGGAGGACGGCGAAACCTACAACCTGTACCCGGGCTACTACGGCCCGAACACCGTTGGGAAGAACCCCGCTTCGCTGCCGGGCGTTTACCGCTCCTACTACTTCGACCCGACGTCAGGCCTGATCACGGACAACTGGAATGGCGTGGGCGTCAACCAGCACACGGACTATGACGCCAATGGGAACGTCCAGCTCACCTACGGCCGGACGCCGAAGACGTACTTCACGTACGACACGTCGGGCAACGTTCTCAGTGTGACCGTCAACTACCAGGGGTCCGCTGGTAGCCCGATGGAAAAGTACGTCTACACGTACGACACGACCTTCCCTTCCAAGATCGCGTCCATCACACCGCAGAAGCCGATACCGAACACGAGTCCGACTCAATGGCAAAACGACCTCGACGTCTGGTCATGGCAGTACACCTACTACGGGCTGTCGGATCCGGCGCCGGGCGCACTCAAGCAAGTCAAGCGACAGAACGTCACCCAGATGACGTACGTCTACGACCTCCAGGGTCGCCTGACTCAGTTCTACCCCGCGCTCGGCGTCAATTATGCGACGAGCTATGCCTACGACGCTGCCGGCAACTTGACGACGGTCACTCTGCCGAACAACAACAACACCGGCCGACAGATGAGCTACGGCTATGACTCTCTAGGGCGCGTCACCTCCGCGACGGACCCTCTGGGGAAGGCAGTCACCTATATCTACGACGCTCTCGATCGGCGGACGTCGATGACGCTGCCCCCGGTTTCGACAACTCCCGGAACGTTCACGACCACCTATGCCTATGACACGTACGATGCGAGTCGCCAACTGCTGAACACGACCCGCACCGACCCCAATGGCGTCACGACGACGCTAGGCTACGACGCGTACGGTGAGGTGGTCAGGGTCGTCGACGGGCTGCAGCGTGTGACGCAGTACTCCTACCTCAGGGGTCTCGTCAGCTCCATCACCGACGCCAACGGATACACGACGAGCTACACGTATGACGCGGGGGATTTCCTTTCCCGCACGACCTTCGCCGACGGATCGGCGGAGACCTACGGTTTCAATGGCATGGGCCAACTCACGAGCCGGACCCGGGGCGGGCAGACGGTGAACTATCAGTACGATGCGCTCCTGCGGTTGCAGTACCGGTCGAGTCCCTATCCCAACAACTTCGAGATCTACACGCACACCGGGCAGAAGCTCACCCAGGTCGATCGGTACTTCAACGCAGGCCTGGTTGAGACCGACACGTTGGGTTACGACTCGGCCTTGCGACTCAACAAGGTGACGACGCCCAGGGGCGTGGTCGACTACGTCTGGAACACCAATGACCGGAAGGCGTCTTACACGGTCGAAGGAACGCCGAACGTGACGGGGACGTATGCCTACTACAACGACAACAGCTTGAAGCAGATCACGTGGAGCGCGATGGCGTCGCCGAACGTCTTCACGTTCAACTACGACTCGGCCGGAAGGCGAACGAATCTCACATTCCCCACGGGGCAGAGCCGGAACTACACCTACGACGAGCAGGGGAGGCTACTTTCGCTCGTGAACCGCACGACGCAGGGGCTTCCGCTTGGTAACCTCGCCACGTACAGCTACGCCTACGATCTGAATCAGGCGACCGGAGTTTATGACCGGAAGGGTCAGCGCGTTGGCATGACCGCCACGGTGCCGAGTCTCAGCAGTTACGATGGCCTGACGAAGTACGAGTACGATCTCGACTACGAGCTGACGAAACGCACCTTTCCGCAGGGGACGTCGACGAGCTGGACCTACGACGCGATTGGGAACCGGACCGGGCCTGGCACGTGGACCTATCAGAAGATCGCCCCCAACACGAACAACTGGCAGAGACTGCTCTCCTCGCCCGTCTACTCGTTCACGTACGACGGCAGGGGCAACCTCGCGACCGAATCGGGGGGGCTCGTCGAGACGGCCAGCTACGACTGGCTCAACGAGCTGACGTCGCTGACCGGAAGCGTCAATGCCACGTACACGTTCGATTATCTGAGCCGCCGCGTCACGAAGACAATCGGTAGCGGCGCAACCAGCACGTATGTCTACGATGGACTGAAAATCGCTCAGGAGAAGAACGGCGCGGCGGTACTGGCTGACTACGTGTATGGTCCGGGAATGGATGAGCCGCTCGCGATGAAGTGGAACGGCACGGTGTACTACTACATGGTTGACGGGCTCGGGTCTGTGACCCTCGTGACGGATACGACCAACAGCGCGTCGACGACGGTCAAGGACAAGTACAAATGGGACGCGTGGGGTGAGAGACTCGGGACGGCGAGCGACCCGGTGGTCAATCCGTTCGGCTACGTCGGTCGCGAGTTTGGTGATGCCAAGGATCTCTACTTCCGAGCCAGGTACTATCGCCCCGATCTCGGTCGCTTCGAGGCGCAAGACACCTTGCGAATCAGGCCACTGCAGGAGGCCAGCCCTTATCCCTATTCGCGGAATAACCCGCTCCTGTATCGGGATCCGCTGGGACGGTCGCCGTGGTGGACCGAGCCAATTCCTCCTGGCTGGGGCGCGTTTTTCTTGCTGGAGGGCTTTGATTGGTTCATCCTTGAGTATGACGCCGAGATGGTAGTCAACGGAGATACGGAGGGAAGCCCGTACCTCCCGTTCACGCCCGCGTGGAATCGAGATCATCCTATCGATGAGTGGTTTCCGGTTCTGGTCCCTCCCGATCAAGGGCAGTGGCTCGAACCGCCGCCATCTCCTCCTAGCTTCCCGCCACCCGTACCGGACAGCCCTCCTGTTCCGGACACGCCCCCGGGACCGCCGTGGTGGCTGGAACCGCCGCCGCCCCCTCCCGGACCGCCCGGGCCTCAGCCGCCTTGCCCGACTGGGCCGGTGCAATAAGGAACCCGTCGAATGGGAGGATCGACCGTGACTCAATTCCCCCCCCGGACACGAGCGATGAAGGCAAAGGCGTTCGTATTCGGGGGGCTTGGGATCGTCGTCGTCGTCGCGATTCGGTCTAGCCACGCCTGGTGGGTGTGGGCCGCCGCTCTTTTTGGCGCCTGGCTCGTCTTGACCGGGTTTTATATGGCATGGAAGGACGCAGGTTGGCCAAAGCAAAGATAAGAGAAGGATAGTTACTGACCAGTCAGTCAGCGTATAGACACTTTCGTTCTCAAAACAAAGGGATTACAGTCGCCAGTTGTGGCGACGCGGCGGAGAAAATCCGAGGCTGAGAACACCAAGGCCCACCTTCGTCTGACGGTCAACGGCGAGGCGGTCGAGGCCGCCTTCGCGCCGCACAAGACGCTGCTCGAAGTTCTCCGCGAGGACCTCGGCCTTACCGGCACCAAACACGGCTGCGAGCTCGGGGAGTGCGGGACGTGTGCCGTGCTCGTCGACGGCAAGCCGGTGCTCTCGTGTCTCGTCCTCGGCCTGGAGTGCGAGGGGCGCGCGGTCGAGACGGTCGAGGGGATGGCGGGTCCGCAGGGTCTCCATCCGCTTCAGAAGGCCTTCTCGGATCTGGGCGCGGCGCAGTGCGGCTACTGCACGCCGGGATTCCTGCTGACGGCGAAGGCGCTCCTCGAGGAGAACCCGAAGCCCAAGCTCGACGAGATCAAGGAGGCGCTCTCGGGGAACCTCTGCCGCTGCACGGGCTACGTCAAGATCTTCGAGGCGGTCGAACTCGCCGCGGCGTGGATGCGCGGCGAGGATGCGGCGCCGAGGCACGAGTCGCTGTACGGGTTCGGGTTCGACGAGAGCGGATTGCTCCCCGTCCACGGCTCGTCGAGTTCGGGATCCCTCGCTGCCGCTCGGGATGACGGCTCACCGGGGGACGAATGAGTCCGCGCAAACCCACCCGCGTCGTCGGGCGCCCGTACACGAAGGTCGACGGTCCCGCCAAGGTCACGGGGCAGACGCGCTTCGCCGACGACGTCATGCTGCCGCGGATGCTGCACTGCAAGCTCCTGCGCTCGAAGATCGCGCACGCGAAGATCGTCTCGATCGACGTCTCGAAGGCGCTCGCGATGCCGGGCGTCGTCGCCGTCGCGACCGGCGCCGACCTGCCCACGCCGTTCGGCATTCTCCCGGTCTCGCAGGACGAGCACGCGCTCTGCACGGACCGCGTCCGCTTCGTCGGCGATCCCGTCGCCGCCGTCGCCGCGCTCGACGAGGATGCGGCCTTCGACGCGCTCGACGCGATCGAGGTGCGCTACGAGCCGCTCCTCCCGATCGGCACGATCGACGAGGGCCTCGCGCCGCCGCCCGCCGGCGTCCCGATCCACGACTACGCCGACTCCGGCAACATCCACAAGCTCGTGTCGATGGAGTTCGGCGACACGGAGGCGGGGTTCGCGCGCGCCGACCGGATCTACGAGGACCTCTTCTTCTACGAGGGCAACACGCACCTCGCGCTCGAGCAGCACGCCGCCGTGGCCGACTACGGGCCGGACGGCAAACTGACGCTCTGGTCCTCGACGCAGACGCCGCACTACGTCCACCGCGCCCTCGCGAAGGTCCTCGCCATGCCGGCGGCGAAGATCCGCGTCATCGCGACGCCGAACGGCGGCGGCTTCGGCGGCAAGTCGGACCCGTTCAACCACGAGATCGTGGTGGCGCACCTCTCCCGCGTCACGGGACGGCCCGTGAAGATCTGCCTGACGCGCGAGGAGGTCTTCTACTGCCACCGCGGCCGGCACCCCGTGCTCATGCACGTCCGGACCGGCGTCAAGAAGGACGGCGCGATCACCGCGATGCACTTCCGGAGCGTCCTCGACGGCGGCGGCTACGGGTCGTACGGCGTCGCGTCGACGTACTACACGGGCGCGCTGCAGACGGTGACCTACGAGATCCCCGCGTACCGCTTCGACGGCGCCCGCGTCTTCACGAACAAGCCGCCGTGCGGCCCCAAGCGCGGCCACGGCACGCCCCAGCCGCGCTTCGCGCTCGAGGCGCAGCTCGACCGGATCGCGTGCGACCTCGGGCTCGACCCGGCGGACGTCCGCCGCCGCCACCTGCAGCCGCCGAACTCGCTCACGGCGAACTTCCTGCGCGTCGGCTCGATCGGCCTGGGCGAGTGCATCGACAAGGTCGTCGCCGCCTCCGGCTGGAAGAAGCGGCGCGGCAAGCTCCCGTTCGGGCGCGGGCTCGGGCTCGCGTGCTCCTCGTACCTCTGCGGCGCGGGCCTGCCGATCTACTGGAACGCGATGCCGCAGTCGGGTGTCCAGCTCAAGCTGGATCGCAGCGGCGGGGTCACCGTCTTCTGCGGCTCGACCGACATCGGCCAGGGCTCGGACTCGATCCTCGCGTCGATCGTCTCCGAGGTGCTGGGCGTCGACCCATTCGACATCCGCATCGTCACGGGCGACACCGACCTCACTCCGGTGGACCTCGGCTCGTACTCCTCGCGCGTGACGCTGATGACCGGCAACGCCGCGATCCAGGCGGCCGAGCGCGCGCGGGAGATGCTGGCGGATGCCGCCGCCGCGAAGCTCTCGGTCCCGAAGGAGCGCGTCGCGCTGGCGGAGGGGCGCGCCTTCGACGCCGAGGACCCGGCGCGCGGGATGTCCTTCGCCGAGGCGGTCGTCCTGGCGGAGTCGAAGTTCGGCACGCTCGGCACGGTCGGGTCGTACGCGCCGCCGCCGTCGGCGGGCCGCTACCGGGGCGCGGGCGTTGGCCCGTCGCCGGCGTACTCCTACTCCGCGGCCGTCGTCGAGGTCGAGGTCGATCCGGAGACCGGCATCTACACGGTCCCGAAGATCTGGATCGCGCACGACGTCGGCAAGTGCATCAACCCGGTGCTCGTGATGGGGCAGGTCGAGGGCTCCGTGTACATGGGACTGGGCGAGGCGATGATGGAGGAGATGGCGTACCGCACGGACGCCAACGGGAACGTCGTGCACAAGTTCCCCTCGCTCCTCGAGTACAAGAGCCCGACGACGAAGGAGATGTCGGAGGTCGAGACGTTCCTCGTCGAGGATCCGGATCCCAACGGCCCCTTCGGCGCCAAGGAGGTCGGTCAGGGGCCGTTGCTGCCGATTCCGCCCGCGGTCGCCAATGCCGTCTTCGACGCGGTGGGCGTGCGGATCGACGAGATCCCGGTCACGCCCGAGAAGATCGCGCGCGCCCTCAAGGCGAAGGCGCAGGGCAAGCCGGCGCGCGTCGGTCCGGAGCGATTCCCGAGCGTCCCGTATCCGGATCCGATCCACGTCCCGACGCCCGCCGAGGGCGGCGACGGCCGTGCGGTCGACGCGGCGGTGACGGGGGCAGGGGGAGTGCGATGAAAGGGAGGGTCATGAGTTCTGAGTCATGGGTCATGAGGCGGCTCGTCGAGCCCTCTCACAACTCACGACCCAAGACTCATGGCCGGTTCCTCCCATGATGCGCCTTCCGAAGTTCCGCTATTACGCGCCGACGACGGTGAAGGAGGCGCTGCGGATCAAGGCCGGCGAGGGCGACGCGAGCACGTACGTCGCCGGCGGGACGGACCTCTATCCCAACATGAAGCGCCGGCAGCAGACGCCCGCGGTCGTCATCGGCCTCTCCCGCATCGCCGCGCTGCGCCGGTTGCGTGCGGGCGGCGACGGAGCGCAGGGAACGGCGATCGGCGCCTGCGTGCCCTTGTCCGTCATCGAGCATCACCGCAAGATCCGCCGGACCTATCCCGGCCTCGCGCACGCGATCGCGGAGATCTCGACGCCGCCGCTGCGCAACATGGGGACTCTCGGCGGGAACCTCCTTCTCGACACGCGCTGCAACTACTACGACCAGAACTACGAGTGGCGGCAGGCGATCGACTTCTGCATGAAGAAGGACGGGCGCATCTGCTGGGTCGCTCCCGCGTCGCCCCGCTGCCTCGCGGTGCAGTCCGCGGACTCCGTCCCGGTCCTGATCGCGCTCGGCGCGACGGCCCTGCTCGCCTCGCCGGAGGAGACCCGGGAGGTGCCGGTCGAGGCGCTCTACCGGAACGACGGGATCGACTACCTCGCGAAGCGTCCCGGCGAGCTGCTCACCGAGATCCGCGTCCCCGCCCCGGGCGGCTGGGAGGCGAGCTACCGGAAGCTGCGCCGCCGCGGCGCGTTCGACTTCCCGGTGCTCTCGGTCGGCGCCGCCGTGCGCCGGGAGGGCGACGCGGTTATCGAGGCGCGGATCGTCCTGGGAGCGGTGTCTTCCGCGCCGGTCCGTGCGGCGGAGGCCGAGCGCCTCCTCATCGGACGGGTCCTCGACGAGGACGCGATTCGGGCGGCGGCCGAGGCCGCGGCGGGGCCGTCCCGGCCCATGGACAACACCGACTTCTCCTTTCTCTGGCGCAAGGACATGACGAAGAAGTGGGTCGCGGCGGCCCTCCGTCAGCTGGCGAGGACACCCGCGGCCGGTCCTCCCCGCGCGGCTTAAAGCCTGCTTAAGGCCCGTTTGCGAGCCGTCGGGCCCCTTGCTATACTGCAAGCCTTCTCGTATCGCTGGCCTTCCTGCACGCAATCGCGCTCGCTGGACTCCGACGATCCCAACGGGAAGTCGGTACCTCCGAGCGGCGCGGCGGCAACCGAAAAGGCAACGCCGGATAGGACTCTGTTTCGATGAAGCTCTACGTTGGAAACCTTCCCTACAACACGACCGAGGACGACCTGCGGACTCTCTTCGCCCAGTACGGAGCCGTCAACTCCGTGGCGATCATCACCGATCGCGACACCGGGCGCTCGAAGGGGTTCGGGTTCGTCGAATTCGGAAACGACGACGAGGCGCGCAACGCGATCTCGGCGCTCTCCGGCCAGGAGTACGGCGGCCGGGCCTTGACGGTGAACGAGGCTCGTCCCAAGACTCAGAGCGGCGGCGGAGGAGGCCGCGGGCGCTACTAAACCTCATCCGTCACACATCCAGAGATTCTCGAAAGGGGGCTACGGCCCCCTTTTTTTTGTGCCCGAGGCGCGCGCGAGAGTCGGAAGTAGACTTTCCTCGAATGGCCGACGTCCGACTCGAACGGTGGAGCGCGGGCGACGGACCGCTCACCGAGAAACGCATGATGCGGCTGCTCGAGTTCGAGGGCTACGACGTCCTGGTCTACACGTACCGGCCGGGCACCGTGTTTCCGGAGCACCGGCACGCCAAGGACAAGTGCGACGGCGTCCTCTCCGGCACGCTGCGCGTCACGGTCGGCGACGCCGCCTTCGACCTGGGTCCCGGCGACCGCCTCTACGTTCCCGCCGGAACGGTCCACGCGGCCACGGTCCTCGGAGAGAAGACGGTCATCTCGCTCGACGGAACGCTCTGGTGAGTTTCACTCGCGGCACTTTGTTTTGGAGGGGGAGACGATGAGTTACAGCCATTCCGAACGCGAGGCCTTCATCCGCCGCTACGAGGACGGACCGCGCAAGCTGCGCGCGGCCCTGGCGAAGGTGCCGCCGGAGGCCATGAAGTGGCGCCCGGCCGAGAACAAGTGGTCGGCGCACGAGGTCGCGATCCACTGCGCCGACTCGGAGACGAACGCGGCCGCGCGCATCCGGTTCCTCGCGACGGAGCACGGACCGATGATCCAGGGCTACGACGAGGCGGACTGGGCGCGCAAGCTCGACTACCACGCGCTGCCGATCGAGCCCGCGCTCGCGGCCGTGGACGCGGTCCGCGCGAACACCGCGGCCCTGCTGCGGCGCCTGCCCGAGAGTGTCTGGTCCAACGAGGGCAAGCACACCGAGTCCGGGACGTTCTCGGGCGAGCGGTGGCTCGAGGTCTACGCCGAGCACCTCGAGAAGCACTCGCGGCAGGTCGAGCGCAACCTGGAGGCGTGGAAGGCCAGCCACTAGGGCCTGCCTCCACGCTTACGCCGTCTACTCCGCCTCGAGGAGGCCGCGCCCGACGCGCTCCGATTCGTCGAGCAGCGCGATCAGGTCCTCCTCGCGGGTCCGGAAGTTCGTGATCGAGACGCGCATGGCCGTGCGTCCCTTGAGGATCGTGGGAGAGAGGAAGAACGACCCCTCGCCCACGAGCGCGTTGATGATGCGCCGGTTGATCCCGTCGAGCTCTGCGTCGGGGAGCGCGCGGTCTGCGGGCCGATAGCGGAAGTTCGCGATCGAGAGCGGCGAGTCGGCGAGCCGCTCGAAGTCCTTCCGGCGGTCGACCTCGGCCGCGAGGAAGCCGGCCAGGGCCACGTCGTTCGCGATCTGGGCCTCGTAGCCCCGCCGCCCGTGCGTCTTCAGCCCCATCCACACCTTGAGGGCCTTGAAGCCTCGCGAGAGCTCCACGCCGCGCTCCGCATACCAGGCCGGGCCGGGGAAGGGGCTCTCCGGATCCGAGGCGAGGTACTCCGGGAACTTCCGGAACGCGGCGGAGAGCCGGCCCGGATCGCGGACCAGCGTGGCCCCGGCCTCGTAGGGGACGTAGAGCCACTTGTGCGGATCGGCCGCGATCGAGTCGCCGCGCTCCATGCCGGCGAACAGCGGCTTGAGCGCGGGGACGATCGACGCGAGCGCGCCGTAGGCGCCGTCCACGTGGTACCAGAGCGACTCGCGCTTGCAGAAGTCGGCGAGCTCCTCGAGCGGATCGATGGCGCCCGTGTTGACCGTGCCGGCGTTGCCCACGACGATCGCGGGAAGGAACCCGGCCTTCCGATCGGCCGCGACGGCCGCCGCGAGATCCGCCACGCGGATCCGGAAGCGATCGTCGGTGGGGATCTTCCGCAGCTGCTTCGTGCCGATGCCGAGCAGGTCCACGGCCTTGTCGACGCACGCGTGGACCTGGTCCGAGGCGTACACCGTCAGCCGTGGGGCATTCGGGCCGGCGAGCCCGTCCTCGCGCACATTCCCCGGAGTCATCGCGCGGCGCGCCGCGGCGATCGCCGTGAAGTTCGCCATCGAGCCGCCCGAGACGAGGATCCCCTCGGCCGAGACCGGGAAGCCGAGCATCTCGGCCAGCCAGCGCAGCGCGAGCTGTTCGACGTGGACCGCCGCCTGGTCGCCGCCCCAGCAGTTGTTGTTCATGCCGGCGGCGAGAAAGTCGGCCATGATGCCGACGGGGTCCGCGCTCGACTGGATGAACCCGTAGAAGCGCGGGTGGGCGTTCCCTGTGGAGTAGGGGAGGATGTGCTCGCGCGCGAACGCGAGGACCTCCTCGAAGGGGCGGCCCTCCTCCGGCAGCTTCTCTTCGAAGATCGCCGCGCGCGATCCGACCTTGCCGAAGACGGGCCGCTCGAAGAGATCCGCGCGATGCGACGCGACCGCGTCGGCGGTCAGCTCGCCGAGCCGGCGCAGCTCGTCCGGCGGGAGGTCAAAAGTGGGCTTGGTCATTCCGATGTCATCCCGAGGAGCACAGCGACGAGGGATCCCGTGCTCGATCGCCCGAGTCTCGAGAAGACTCCGGGATCCCTCGCTGCGCTCGGGATGACAGGGACTCTCTACTGGATCACTCCGCACCCGAACCGGCCGCCGGCGTT
>Ga0157375_10000873_pt1 | contig 26216 bp, 29 predicted proteins | sample M35metaG_FD_115311 | JGI IMG/M metagenome (GOLD analysis project Ga0157375, IMG submission 115311) | Miscanthus rhizosphere microbial communities from Kellogg Biological Station, Michigan, USA - M3-5 metaG | ecosystem: Host-associated > Plants > Roots > Rhizosphere > Soil | place: USA: Michigan... | reverse complement strand
GCGCTTGACGGCAAGGTCTACATCGAGACTGAGGATGAGCACATTGCGGGACAGGGCGCGTTGGCGTCTGGACAAAGGCGGACAGTGTCACCCTGTTCGATGACTTTGTTTATGGTCAGAACGTCACGTAAGCGCCCGACGCATTGATGTTCTCGGACGTCGCGAGTGAGCAGCGGGGGACCGCGCGACGGCGGCATGGGCTGCAATGAAGAAGTCCGACAGCACGTTGCCCTTACGACCACCGGAGTAGCGCAGCGCCGGACGCTTAGTTGCTCACGCCTGCCGTTTGGCCGATCTCCGTCCCGGTCGGCTGGAAGTTGCGCCGCCGCCGGAAGCCTTCGCTATCCGACGTCGCATTCTTCGCCGCGACGGCCGCGGCCTCCGGATAGGGCATCGGCTCTTTGGTCTTGTCGATCTCGAGCCGCTGCGTCACGCCGTTCACGCTGACGCGATGCCTGCTGAGGTTGTAGAGGAGATACATGGCGAACAGATTGTCCGGGTCCTCGTAGCGATCCTGTTCTTTCCGGAAATCGCGCGACAGCACGGACGGAAACCGGTTGGGCAGGTCCTTGAATGCGACCTTTTCCTCTTCGTGCGGGTCCACATAGGGCGACCCGTCGTACTTCTTGTACCAGACCACGTCCAACCGGTAGCCGCGCCGGTTCCATTCGTCGAGAAGCTTCATCGCCATCTCCGTGGGAACGTTGGCGTTGGCTGCGGCCACCAACCTTCGGCCGGAGAAAAGCTTCGCACTCGCGACCTCGAGGTCCCGGTACCCGGCACCGTACTTGAACGCGGCGCCAATGGTCTTGGCGCAGTTGAGGCGGAGGTAGTCGTACCGTATCTCGCGGTCGTGGTACTCGGTGTTCCTTGCCCGGTTGTGATAGTCGTCGTTGATGCGCTTGAAGTACGCTGCGACGGCCTCCTTTTCCGGCGGAGGCACGCCATAGACGCGCACGCCGATCACGGACCGCTTGTAGATCTCGCCGAAGTCGAGGCCGAACGAGGCGGTGTCACCGAGCGACGAGCGAGTCTGGAACAGGTATTCCTTCTTCGGGATCCTGATCATAAGATCGTCGGTGTAGAAGCCCTTCGCATGCTTTTGCGACCGGTCGGCGTAGAAGTTGGCGCTGTAGACGGGCTCCTCCTCGGAATCCGCGTCGCGAATGGCCAGGGCCAAGTGTCCCGCGGAGCCGCCCTTCGACGTGCCGTAGCTGATCAGGAGCTCCATGTCGTACGCATCCTGATGCAGGATAGCCGCGATCTCGTCGATGTTCGCAGGCTCCGGTCCTTCCCTGGTTCCGAATTCGGTGGCGGATGCGTCCGCGACGAACATGAGCAGGGCCGCCAACCAGAACGCGAGCGCAGCGGTCGCGAGGCCAATATTCTTCGACGATTCACAACGGGTCGCTTGATGGCTCACGATCAGAACGTTGCGCCGATCATGCCGACGAAGACCCGGGTGCTTGATCCCGGGTTGAACCAGTAGCCACCAATCGTAACCGGCCCCCACGTTATCTGCGCGAACGGACCGCGCTGGATGTCTCGCTCGTTGCTGTAGGTTCTGGTGCGCTGCCCGGCAACGCCCACGCGAAGCCATTCGGCGGGCCGGAAGCCCAGTTCGCTCCAGGCGTACCAATAACTGTCGGTCCGCTGGTTGCTGTCGCTTACGTATTCAGCCTCGATATAGATGTCGATCTTCTTCCACGCTACGCTCACCTCGAGCGCGGGCACAAATGCCTTTGTCGTGCCCCAGGCCCCGCCGAGCAGCGGCGTCACTTCCCATGTAATCGCTTCTCCGCCCGAAAGGGTCCAGCCGACGAAGGCCGAACGCGCTCCGACCGATTCGTAGTTGTATCTCGCCTCGAGGTGCAGCGGCCCGCGGTCCGCGACCGCGATCGCCGACGTGTAATTGTCGCCACGGCGGACGATCGTGGGATACGCAGTGATCGCGAACTCCCACGAGGGTTCCTCCGCGGGAGACGCGCGTCGGCCGCCATGCTCGCCCTCGGCGGCGAGTGCGGAAGTGGCCATCACGGCCGCCGCCACCGCGAAAGCGCACGGCGCGGTCTTCATCCGCCCAGCGCGTTGATCGCGAGCACGAGCGCCGTGCCCAACCCTGCCATCATCAACCCCACCTTCCAGCTGCCATAGCCCGCATAACGCCCGAGCGCGAGTCCGCCGAAGAACAGCATCGCAATTGCCACCATCCGGGATGCGTTCTTGGCCACGCCGACGTCGTCGATCAGCGCGAACGGCACAACGACCGGGAAGGTGGCAGCGACGACGATCAAGAATATCGCCAGCGCAGCTGTCAGATCGTGACGCGTGAGCTTCGGTCTCGCCGGAAGATCGGTCAGTGCAACAATCCGCCCGCGCATTGCCTCGATCTCGGCGGTCGCGACGAGGCCCGCCGCGACTTTCGACAGCGCACCGTTGATGAGCTCATGGGCCGTCGCTGCATCGGGTGCACCGCGTACCGCACGAACGAGGGAGAGCACCCTGCCACGGTCCGTGACGGTCCGCACGAGGTACATCACCGCATCGACCAGTCCCCACGCGAGATTGCAACCCAGCGCCGCGATGAACATTTCGCGGATCTGCGCGTCGCCGGGCTCGGCGACCGAGATGGCGCCGACGAACGTGAGCGCCATGAACAGCCCGAACAGCATCTCCGATACTCGGTCCACCGGACTGAGCACTGGCTCGCGCGTGGCTTCGTCAGGTCGGCTCTCTTTGTTCATTCCCGCGTCTTAGACGGCATGTCGCGACCGATCACAGCTTCACCCGAATTTTCCTATGTCTTCACTTGATCAGCGCAGGTACGATATCCACGAACAGGATCTTCACAATTGTCATACCCGGAAAAATCGTCGCGTAGCCGATGTCCGGCCGCTCCGTCGGCGCGAGCTTGTTGGCATAGGCGAGAATCGCAGGATTCCCGCACGCCCCCGCGACGATGCCGGCCACCTCGTCGTATGGCATCCGGAACACGAACAGCCCGAGTATCAGGATCGGAAGAACGAGTGCAAGCAGCACGATGGCGCCGAGGCCCAGCATCAGAAAGCCGGTGTCCGCCACGGTCGCGACGAATTTGGGGCCCGATGCCATCCCCACCTGCGCGAGAAACAGCGTCAACCCAAGATTACGCAGGACGATGTTGGCCGAGAGCGGTATGGTCCAATTCATGCCACCGGTGCGTCGCAGATTGCCGAGGATCAACGCCATGATCAGGATGCCCGACAGCCCGACGGCGATCTTGCCGATACCCGGAAGCGGAATCTGGATCGCGCCGATCAGGAAGCCTAGCGCCATGCCGAGGCCAATGGAAATGTAGCTGAACTCCGCGGTACCCTTGATCGAGTCTCCGAAGTATTTGCGCATGATCACGAAATCGCCTCGATGCGCGAGCACGCCGACGCGATCGCCGAACTCGAGAACGAGATCGGGACGCGGCATGATGTCGGTGTCGCCGCGTCGCACCTGAATGAGGACCGACCCCCTTTCACCCGGCAGTTCGAGATCTTCCAGCGGGAGACCGACCACGCCCGGGCGCGAGGCGAATACCCGCAGGTAGTCGAGATCGCTGCGATCCTTTGACACGCGGCCGGGCGCCGCCTCACCGAGCCCCTTTCTCGCCTGCTCGAGTACCTCTTTGCTGGTACCCGAGACGAGCACGACGTCGTTCTCCGTGACGAAGAGGTTGGGCGACGCCGGCTCGTTGCGGTGCGCCTTCCGCACCGCCAGGATTTGCACGCCCGCGGGCAGCGCGCTCATCACATCGCCGAGCGTCCGGCCGAAGTGTTCGGGGTTGCGAATTGCGACCTCGAGCAATTCGAGGCCCGTGGTCGATGGCACCTCGACCTTGGGTTTGAGCAACATGAAAAAGACATAGAGCAGCAGGATGGGCCCCGCCACTCCGAACGGATAGGAGACCGAGTAGCCGATCGCGGGATCGTCGTTGCCGAGCGTGGCGATGGCGGCCTGCAGCGTCGGCGTACTCGTCCCTGACCCCGCGAACAGGCCCATTGCATAACCCAGGTTCAAGTCCATCGCCTTCACGAGCAGAACACTCGCGGCTCCGGCCAGCAGTACCCCGAGCAACGCGATGCCGTTCGCCCTTAGCCCGCGGGCGCTCGTCAGTCCGAGGAAAAACTGCTTGCCGTACTGCACACCCACGCCGTAGAGGAAGAGTGCGAGGCCGAGTGTCCCCACCATCGGGGCAGGCACCGACTTGGGCGCGAACCAGCCGATGGCGAGCGCAACGAACAGTACCGCACCGACGCCGAGAGAAAATCCCTTGATGTTGATTTCGCCCACGAGATAGCCGATCGCGATCGTGAGGAACAGCGTCATCAGCGGTTGCTGTTCGAGCAATGTTCTTGTGAACTCCACGGATCGCTCCTCCGTTCTTAGTAGACAGTCAGCCCATGGCCGCGAAACTGCCCGCGGACGCGCTCCGTCAATTCCGGGTCGGGGGATTCGATTTTCTCCAGTGGGTAATCGAGGCCGAGCTTGCGCCACTTGTCGCTACCCATCTGGTGGAAGCGCAGGATCTCCACGCGCTCTACAGTCTTCAGGCGGGCGACGAAATCGGCCACTTTCTGCACGTTGTCGTAGTCGTCGGTGAGACCCGGCACGAGCACGTAGCGTATCCACATGGGGCGCCCGAGCGCAGACAGCCTCTGTGCGTAATCGAGCGTCGGCTGCAGCGGCTGGCGCGTGACCTTCTCATAGATGGCCGGGTCGCCGGACTTGATGTCCAGGAGGTTCAGGTCGATGTCCATCAAGTCCTGGTCGGTCATCTTGTCGCCGAGGCGGCCCGACGTGTCCATGCACGTGTGCAGCCCGAGTTCCTTGCAGCGGCGGAAGATCCTGGTCACGAACGGCCGCTGCAGCATCGGCTCCCCGCCGGAGATCGTGATGCCGCCTTTGGCAATCCTGAGGGCGTGCGCGTACTTGCCGATCTCCCGCATCGCGCGCGGGACGCTCACCGGGTGGCCGTTGTACTTGTGCCACGTGTCCGGATTGTGACAATACTGGCAGCGGAGCAGGCAACCCGTGACAAAGGCGACGAAGCGGATCCCGGGCCCGTCTACCGTGCTGCCGACTTCGTACGAGTGCACATATCCGATGAGGTCGTCCTCATCCTTCGCTTCCTCGATGTCGCCTGGATGCACGGCGAAATAGTCGTGCGCCGCCTTGCTCTCGGTCGTGCCCTTGCGGGCGAGGTGAAGCTCGTAGCGACTGCCGGTACGCGGCTCAGCCATGGCCCGCTCCCGCCATGGAACCGTGGAAAGTGCGGTTGATGACGTCGAGCTGCTGCTCCTTCGTGAGCTTGACGAAGTTCACCGCGTAGCCTGACACGCGGATGGTCAGCTGCGGATACTTCTCCGGGTGCTTCATCGCGTCCTGCAGCGTATCGCGGTTCAGCACATTGATGTTGACGTGGAAGCCGCCGCTCGAGAAGTACGCATCGAGCGCCCCGGATCCGCGCGCGAGGCGCTCCTCTTTGCTGCCGAGTGCTGCCGGCACGACCGACAGCGTCAGAGAAATGCCATCCTCGGCGTCGTCGTACGGGATCTTCGCGACGGACAATAGCGCCGCCAGCGCGCCATGGGTGTCGCGCCCGTTCGAGGGGTTCGCCCCGGGCGCGAACGCTTCGCCCAGCCTGCGGCCATCGGGCGTGCTGCCTGTCTTCTTGCCGTACACGACATTGGAGGTGATGGTGAGCACCGACTGCGTGTGCGTCGCGTCGCGATAGGAGGGGTACATCCGGATCTTGTTCATCATCATGGACACCAGCAGCTTGGCGAGATCGTCGGCGCGGTCGTCGTTGTTGCCGAAGAACGGAAATTCGCCCTCGGTCCTGAAGTCCACGATGAGCCCGCGCTCATCGCGCACCGGCTTCACCTTTGCGTACTTGATCGCCGACAGGCTGTCGGCCGTGTGCGAGAGGCCCGCGATGCCGCATGCAAGGGTGCGCAGGACGTCGCGGTCGTGCAGCGCCATCTCAACCGCCTCGTAGCAGTACTTGTCGTGCATGTAGTGGATGACGTTGAGCGCGTTGACGTAGGTTTCCGCGAGCCAGTCGAGCATCGGGTCCAGGCGTTCCATTACTTCGTCGTAGTTGAGCACGTCACCCGTGACGGGCGCCAGCTTCGGACCGATCTGCTTGCCGGTCACCTCGTCGCGCCCGCCGTTCAGCGCGTACAACAGCGTCTTGGGCAGGTTCACTCGCGCGCCGAAGAACTGCATCTGCTTGCCGATCCGCATCGCCGAGACGCAGCAGGCAATGGCGCAGTCGTCCCCCGATTTGGGCCGCATGAGATCGTCGGATTCGTACTGGATCGCGCTGGTATCAATGGAGGTCTGAATCGCAAAGTGCTTGAAGCCATCGGGCAGGCGCGGCGACCAGAACACCGTCAGGTTAGGCTCGGGTGCGGGGCCGAGATTGTAGAGGGTGTGCAGCATGCGGAACGCGCTCTTGGTGACGAGCGTGCGGCCGTCCTCGCCCATTCCGCCCACCACCTCCGTCACCCACACCGGATCGCCGGAGAAAAGCTCGTTGTATTCCGGTGCGCGCAGGAAGCGCACGATGCGCCACTTGATGACGAGGTCGTCGATGATTTCCTGGGCCTGCGTCTCTGTCAGCGTGCCTTCGCGAAGGTCCCGCTCGAAGTAGATGTCCCAGAACGTGGACAGCCGGCCGGCGGACATGGCCGCGCCGTTCTGCTGCTTGATGGCGGCGAGATAGCCGTAATAGGTCCATTGCACGGCCTCGCGGGCGTTATTCGCCGGGCCGGAAATGTCATGGCCGTAACGCGAGGCCATCTCCTTCAAATCCTTCAGCGACCGGATCTGCTCGGAGAGCTCCTCGCGCAACCGGATCACGCTTTCCGACGAGTGCCGGTTATCCAGCTCCTCCTTTTCGCGCCCCTTGTCGGCGATGAGAAAATCGACGCCGTAAAGCGCTACCCGGCGATAGTCGCCGATGATGCGGCCGCGGCCGTAGGCATCCGGCAGCCCCGTCACGATACCCGACGACCGCGCAGCCTTGATGTTCGGCGTGTAGGCGTCGAATACGCCGTCGTTGTGCGTCTTGCGGTACTTCGTGAAGATTTCGCCGACGCGCTCGTCCGCCTTGTAGCCGTAGGATTCGAGGCTCGCCGCAACCACGCGCCAGCCGCCGAACGGCATGATCGCGCGCTTGAGCGGCGCGTCGGTCTGCAGGCCGACGATGATCTCGTTCTCCTTGTCGATGTAACCAGGTCCATGCGCGAGAATGCTCGAGGGCACCTGCGATACATCGAGGATGCCGTTCTCGCGTTCCTTCGCGAGCAACGGTTGCAGCGTTTTCCAAAGGCCGGTAGTGCGTGGTGTAGGGCCCTGCAGGAACGCGCCGTCGCTCTCGTAGGGGGTGTAGTTACGCTGAATGAACTCGCGGACATTGACGCGGCTCTGCCAGCCGCCTGGCGCGAATCCGCGCCATGCGACGTCCCACCGCTCGTTCTCGACTTTCGGAATGGTTGCCATGATTTCTCCTATCGTGAGTCTAGCCGGCCGTTCGGCGCAGCACTGCGATTGCGTCGGCCATGGTGCTTTCAGACGATGGCCTTGCTGACCGCTTCGCGACGCGCGTGCGCGACCAGCGCCGCAATTCCACACGACGCTAGGCGCGTCATCACCGAGTCGGCGCGGCTGGTCAGAATGATAGGCACCCGTGCGCCAAGGACGATTCCTGCCGCGTCGGCTCGGGCGAGGAACGACAAGCTCTTCGCGAGCATGTTGCCCGACTCGAGATCCGGGACGACGAGCACGTTCGCGCGGCCGGCCACCAGCGAGTCGATCTTCTTGATCTTCACCGACTCAAGATTGATCGCGTTGTCGAGGGCGAGCGGACCGTCGAGAAGCGCGCCGGTGATCTGACCACGGTCCGCCATCTTGCACAGCGCGGCAGCCTCGATCGTCGACGGCACCTTGGGATTGACTGTCTCCATGGCCGACAGGATCGCCACCCGCACCTCCGGCATGAGCATCGCATGCGCGAGGTCGATCGCGTTCTGGATGATGTGGACCTTGTCCTCGAGCGTGGGCGCGATGTTGACCGCAGCGTCGGTGACGATCAGCGTTTCTGCATAGGACGGGACATCCATCACGAAGCAATGACTCACCCGTCGCGCCGTGCGCAGGCCGGTCTCTCGCCTGACGACGGCGCCCATGAGCTCGTCGGTGTGAAGGCTGCCCTTCATCAGCGCCTCCGCCTTGCCTTCGCGCACAAGCTCGACGGCCTTTGCGGCTGACGCCTCGCTGTACGGCGCGTCGACGATCGGAAGATTTCCGAGGTCGATTTTGTGCTGCTTCGCCAATGCTTCGATGCGTGCCCGCGGCCCCACCAATATCGGTGCAATCAAGCCGAGCTCGCCGGCTTCGACGGCACCGCGCAGCGAGCTTTCGTCGCAGGGGTGGGCGACGGCCGTCGGCGTGGGCGGCAACGACTTGCAGAAATCCAGCAGACGCTGATACTTCTCATGCTTTCGTTCCATCGTCGTCCTCGGTTTGATAATGCGAACCGGTCGCAGTTGCCTGCGACGCCTGATAGCGTTCGATCGCCGCCCGCGCGTTGAACAGCAAGCGCTCGCGGCCCAGCCGATCGGCCAGCCCCGCATTGCGTACCACTTCGAGTACACCTGGATTCAAGCCTACCACCCACAAAACCGCGCCGCGTCCGGTCGCGCGTTCTTCTCTCTCCATCAGCATCTGCAAGGCCGAGTACTCGATATCGGGCACGCGGCTCATGTCCAACGCTACGACGCGCGGGTTGTATTGCGTGATCAGCGCCTCGATCTGGTCCGCGACATTCTGCACATTGACGAAGAACAGGCGACCCTCCGGCCGGACGATCAGCAGTCCCTCGAAAATCTCGTCGTCCGGATGCTCAGGCGATAGCGGTCGCAGCACGTCGGCCCCGCGCTTGCGAACGATGACCGACACGCGCGGGTTGGCGCTCTGGCTGGAGAGACCGATCAACGACAAGATGATCGCCACGACAATGCCCGTGAGCGTGCCGAACAGGAGCACACCCAGCGCGGCGACGATCGCCCAGCGGAATTCCATCGTGCGCACTTTGCGGATCGCCAGGAATTCGGCCGGCTGGATCAATCCCACTGAGTAGACGATGACGACCGCCGCCAGCGTAGCGTTTGGCAAGAGGCCGAGCACGGGTGCCAGCAGAACCATCGTCGCCACGGCCGTAGCCGCCGTCACGAGCGACGCTTTCTGGGACCGACCTCCGGCGGCGCGCACGACCGCCGTCTGCGAGGTTCCGCCGCCTGCCGGCATTGCGCCGAAGAATGCGCCGCCGAGATTGGCGGCGCCGGTGGCGATCAACTCGCGATTCGCATCAATCGGTGGATCTTCAGGGCGGGCGAAGGCACGACCTGCCGCGATCGTTTCGGTGAAGCTCATGAGTGCGATCCCCAACGCACCGGGCGCCAGCTGCTCGATCAACGCGAGGTCCGGCAGCGTGAGAGACGGGAATCCTTGCGGAATCAGGCCCACTATGGAAACGCCGAGCGCCTGCAGGCCGAAGAACCACGCCGCAGCGATGCCGCCGCCGACGGCAATCAGCGGTGCCGGAGAGTGCGGCCACAGGCGCTCCATGCCGACGAGCACAAGGAACGTCGCGACGGCCACCGCAAGCGTCATTAGCGAGGTCTCGGGAACGTGCTGCACGACGCTCAGAAGATCCGGGAAGAAGGCTTGTTTCGTGATATGAATGCCCAGCAACTTCGGTAGCTGGTCCAGCACGATCACGAGCCCTATGCCCGCTTTGAAACCGGTCAGCACGGGCGCGGAGATGAAGTTGGCCACGAACCCCAGACGCATCAATCTGGCCACAATCAGCATGGCGCCGACCATCGCGGTGAGGGTCGCCGTGGCCGTGATCAGCTTGGATGCGTCGCCGTCGGGCACCGCCAAACCAAGCTGGGTGCCGGCCAGGATCGCGATTGTGGTGGTGGAGCTGACGCTAAGCACGCGCGACGATCCGAGCAGCGCGTAAATCACCATGGGCACGAAGGCGGTGTAGAGACCCACCGCCACAGGCAGTCCGGCTACGCTCGCGTAAGCCATTGCCTTGGGAAGAACGACTGCGGCCGCCGTCAGACCGGCGACGATGTCGAAGCGGAGCGGGGTGGCGCGCTGCCCCATTGCCTTGGTTTCGGTCAACGGCTGGTTCATGACGCCGTTGCAGGCTGCAGGTCTTGCGACCGCACCGAGCGGGGGTTGCGCGGCCTTGCAGGCGACTGGATCATCGCGTGTTACGTGTTTGCGTCGCGGCGATGGCCCAACAATTCCTTGAACAGAAATCGAGGCAAAACAAGGCTGGCGACTACGGTGGCCAGCCAAATGATGAGTGCGGCAACGACCCAGGTTGCGAAGCCGGTGATGCTCAGGCCATTGGTGACGAGCGTGGTCACCAGCAAACCAACGAACGTCGTCACGAGCGCAATGCCTCCCATCAAGTACGGCGCATTCTGCCGAGCGATCCTGGTGATCAACGGCTCCAGAATCACCGTCGACGCGGTGAAGATGCAAACCGCAACCACAAATGCCAAGCCTTTGATGGTGAATCCCGTTAGAAGTATCGAGGCCACCACCAGCGCAAGAGCATTCGCCAGTAGCGACAAGGATGTCTGAGCCAGGAACCTGCGCATGCTTACCTCCTAACCTTTGCTGCTAGTCTACCGCTCCGGCTGCGATATAGCTGCGATATAGTTCGGTACCGTACGGTCGTGTCGGATCCACCACCAACTTAGAGGTGCACCTATGGGATCGAAACTCCTCGCTGAATTCATCGGAACGTTCTGGTTGGTGTTGGGAGGCTGCGGCAGTGCGGTACTCGCGGCCGCTTTTCCCGGCGTGGGCATCGGGCTTCTCGGCGTCTCGCTCGCGTTCGGCCTGACCGTGGTCACCGGTGCCTATGCGCTGGGCCCGATCTCCGGAGGACATTTCAATCCCGCCGTGTCGGTTGGCCTGTGGGCGGGCGGACGCTTCCCCGCCAACCAGCTGTTGGGGTATATCGTCGCGCAGGTGATCGGCGCGGTCGTCGGCGCGGGTGTTCTCTATCTGATTGCCAGCGGAAAGGCGGACTTCAGCCTGGCCGGCGGCTTCGCCTCCAACGGATACGGCGAGCACTCGCCCGGAAAGTATTCGCTGCTCGCAGGACTTGTCTGCGAAGTCGTGATGACCTTCATGTTCCTGATTATCATTCTGGGCGCGACGCATCAGCGGTCAACGGCCGGCGCAGCGGGCCTGGCGATCGGCCTGGCGCTCACCTTGATCCATCTCATCAGCATCCCCGTGACCAATACGTCGGTCAACCCCGCACGCAGCACCGGCCCGGCGATTTTCGTGGGTGGGTGGGCACTCCAGCAGCTCTGGCTCTTTTGGATCGCGCCTATCGTCGGTGCCGTGATCGCGGGCGTCGTCCACAAGGCATTGCTCGAAGGAAAAATACCGGAACCGGCCATCACCGGGCGCAAGAACTAGACGCCGCCGCCAACTGGAACAGATCGAGGCGTCGGTTCGAGCAACGAGCGCATGGCTCAGGGCCGGAACCACGCGTTGCCCACGACGAAATACACGGCGGTCGTCCCGGGACTGTGCGCCACATCGATGCCGGCATGCATGCCGAATTTACTTGCCAGCTCGTACCGGAAGCCGACGCCTCCGCTGCCGACGCTCTGCTTGACGACGGAGTCGTCGCGATCGGTTCGAGTGGCGCCGGCGCCGCCGAACGCAACGACGCTCCAGCGTCCGAAGAATTGCCAGCGTGCCTCGAGCTCGACGGAAGCTGCCTGGTCGCCCTGAAAGCGTACCGCAGGCACGCCGCGCAATTGCACGAATGGTCGGAGGAAGAACGGCGTGCCGTCCGACGACCACGCGTAGTTCACCCGCGCCCCAAGCGTCACGTCAGCGGTAAGCGGATGCCAGCCGATCAGCACCTGCTGGAAGCGCTCGAAATCGTCGCTGGCGCCCAAGGCTGTGCGCGAGGCCATCCAGGAAGATTCCGCATACATTCCGCGGGTGGGCGTGAAGATGTTGTCGCGCGTGTCGAACTCGACAATCGCTACTGGCGCCGAGATTTTCACCCGCACCTGTTCGGCGATGCCCGGAAAGGCGGGGAAGCGCGGCTTGGGATCCACATCGGCGTAGACGTAGCGCAACCCGACGGCCCACGGAGATTCGGCAGCCAGCTGCCAGTTGGCTTGCGCGAGCGCCCCCCTGAGGTGCAGCGAAAAGCGCACGCCCTCGTCGAGCGAGGATGGCGCGCTCCCAAGGCCGAAGAAATCGAGATTGAACTGCCCGACTCCGGCACCGACGAGCGTGCGCAGGCGCCCATCGAACCACCGGCTGAAATCGCCGGCGAATGCACCCCACGTGCCATTCTGCGTCCCGAACGCACCGACCGTCGATATGTCGGGCCGCGCCCAGCCTTCATCGCCGGCTTCCCGGCGTGGACGGAGGAACATCCCTGCGACGCCGCCTCCATAACCGACCGCTGGCTCGGTTACGACGATGGGGATGGGCAGGAACCCGCGGGGGTTCTCGAGAAAGTAGCTCAAGTCGAACTGGCCATCTCCGGGATCGAAGAAACGCGCGTTCCCCTCGCGCTTCACCTCGATGCGAGTCGCCTCGGAAACGATCTCGGCGTCGCGAAGCGGTTCGGAGATCGACTGGGCGTGCGCTGCCAACGGCGCCAAAAGCGCAAGCATCGCGACGACAGCAAGACGCATCATGTGGAGTTTGCAGCCAGCAGGAACAAAAGGTATATAGTCGCCGGCAACAGAACACATGGCTGTTGTTCGCCGTATGGATCTTCAGGGGAGGCGATAGTATGGTCTCGATAGGCGCGTGCCGATGACAATATCCGGCTGCGCATTTTCTCGATCGCTTGTGGCGAGCGGCTTGCTGGTGCTATCCATCCTTTCCGGCGGTGCGCACGCGGCGGAGGCCGCGACGCCGGAGCCACATTGGTCGGGTTTACCCATCTGGGGTGTGGAAGCCCAGGCGATGGGCTACCAAATTCCGCTTCCGTTCGGCGTCGGCGTGACTGCATTCTCGGCGAAGCAGCCGGTGAACATCCAGGACCTCCAACTGGGACGCAATGGCAACCCGCCGGTGTCGGTGAAGAACTTCCTGGTGATCAATGAGGTCGACACGACCCAAAAGAACCTCTCGGCGAAGTTGGACGTGCTCGTGTTTCCATTTCTCGACGTCTACGTGCTCCTGGGCTACACCAAGGGCACCACCAAGGGAGAGGTCCAGGTGCCCGGCGAAACCGCCGGCGGATTTCTCGAGCCGAGAGTGTTGCAGCTCGATGCCGCTTTCAACGGCCCGACGTGGGGGGTGGGATTCACGCTCCAGGGCGGCGCCAAGGTCAGTGACTGGCGGGACATGACGGCGTTCGGTGTGGTGGACTTGAACCGCACCAAGACCAAGCTATCGTTCGAGAACGAATCATTGATCGCTCATACGCGGCCGGTGGCGACGGTTTTCTCGGCCAGAGCAGGCCTGCATGCGATCGTCAGCCCCAACATGGGCGCGGCGGTGTGGGCGGGTGCGATGCATCAAAAGATCCAGCAAGAGGTCGCGGGCAGCGTTGCCGATACCGATCTCCAGTTCATCGTGATCCAGTCGCCCCAGAAGCCGTGGAATGCGCTGCTTGGCGGGCTGCTCGAGTTCGGCAAGGATTGGATGATTCTTACCGAGGGTGGGCTCGGCGCGCGCAAGTCGATCCTCGCGGCAGCGGCATACCGGTTCTGATCGACTCATCGACGGACATACGTTTACTCGCAGACTGCTCATCTCGTCGCGACACCCGTGAAACGACTGATGCGCACGCGAGAGTGAAGCTGAGGGCCGCCTCACAGCGGATGAGAGCAAGGCGGCAAACCGTACGGCAAACCGTACTTTGAAGTCCTTATCAGGAGAGGCAACATGCGCAGACTATCCGCAGTCGTTCTGCTCGGCGCCGCGCTTAGTGCAACGGTGATCCATGCCCAGACGCCCCAAGCCGGAGTCACGACTCGCAGCATCAAGGCCGTCCAGCCCGGGCTCTTCGAGGTCGCTGGTCCCCGCGTGAACGAGGCGCTCGCCGCGGGCATCACCAAGATCGTTGCCGTCCCGGGCAAGGGAGGGAAATCCATCCACGTTGAATCGCCCTACGGTCCCATCTTCTTCGATTGGCCCAAGGACGTGAAGCCCGTAGCATTCACGATCGAAACCGGCAAGGCCGGAGGCAAGGCGGCGGAGATTTCGGCGCCCGGCTTTACCGAAGGGAACAAAGGCGACTACAAGGCCGCCCTAGACGCCGTCATTCCAATGGCAATCAGCAAAGCCGCTGACCAGAGAACCCGGAAGACCAACTAATACCCGAAAAGGAGCTACAGATGCTGAAGCCTTACAAGCCTTTTTTGATGGCCGCGTTCGCGATGGTGGGTGTCGTCTTCACGAACGCGCCTGCGACCGCGCAGAGCGGCGCTGCGGTCATGAGCGCGGGACCCGGCAAGGCCGCGATGGCGCAAACGCTCAATGTCACGGCTACCATCACCGCCATCGACAAGGCCAAGCGCGAAGTGACGCTCAAGGGTCCGCAGGGCAACCTGTTCGACGTCACCGCCGGACCGGAGGTCAAGAATTTCGACAACCTCAAGGTCGGCGACCAGGTCGACATGAAATACGCCGAGGCAGTGACCATGGAGCTCAAAAAGGGCGGCGGCATGATCGTCAGCCGCACCGAGCAAAAAGGCGGTGCCGGCGCCAAGCCCGGTGCGACGCCCGCCGGCGTGATGGGCCGCGAGGTCACGATCGTAGCCGACGTCGTGGCCGTGGATCCCGCAAAGCAAATGATCACACTGAAAGGCCCGGTCCACAGCATCGACCTGCGCATTGACGATCCAGAGCAGTTCAAGCGCATCGCGAAAGGCGATCAGGTGGAAGCGAAATTCACCCAGGCACTCGCGATCTCGGTCGAACCCAAGAAGTGAGCGGCTGAATACTGTGCAACACCGGTGAAAGAGGCGGTGGCGACTGTCGTTCGCGACTTCCGGGTACGCCAGTCCATTCACAAGGGGAGCACGCCCCATGAAGCAGGCAGTGGTAGCCGTCTCGAAGGCGGTCATTCGAGGTTTGCTGATCGTTGTTCCGGTCTACTTGGCGATCTTGTTGCTGCTCAAGGGGATGAAGTCGGTCGCCAAGTTAGTGCAACCCTTCACGGCGCTGTTGCCCGATTGGGTGCCCGCCGAAGACCTCCTGTCGCTGCTGCTCGTTCTCGCGATCTGCGCCGTCATCGGGGCGACCGTGGGCACCCGTCTCGGACGCAGGGCTCGGGAATGGCTCGAACGGTCCGTCTTCGAGCGAATCCCAGGCTATGGTGTGATCCGCAGCCTTACGCAACAGATTGCGGGGAGAAGCCGCGAGAACACGTGGAGGCCCGCGCTGGTCGAGATCGAAGATGCGCTCGTCCCGGGGTTCATCATCGAGGAGTTCGAGGACGGCCGCTACACGGTGTTCATCCCATCGATACCCACGCCGTTCGCCGGTGCCGTGTACGTTCTCGCTCGGGAACGGGTCCATCGGGTGGATGTGCCGTTTACCGATGCGCTCAGGGTCATCTCGCGCTGGGGATCGGGCGCGAAGAACCTCGTTGCGGCGATGGAGCGACGCGAGGGCGTCGCGCCTACGGTGCCATGATTCGAGGCCGCCCGACAGTCGCGGGTCGCCTGGAGACGTGAGCGGCGGGCGTGGTGTAGAGGCGCGTTGCGGCTTTACTCCATCACGTAGCCCGCGCGATCGGACACTTGCCAGCCCAACTCGCGGGCGGCCTCGGTCATGGCGGGCGACGCGATGCCCGCCACTACCAGTTCGCGCCGGCCGCGTTCTTGATCCGGACGCGCCGCAAGCTCGGCGACCTGCGCGGTCCAACTGAAGTAGTCGACCGGCAGGGCGAGCACGCGACGACCGCTGGCGAGCCGAGCGACGACCGACTGTTCGAGTGCGATCAACTCCCGCACCGTGTCCTGCTTTCCGGCATAGCGCCGGATCATTCGCAGCTGCTGCACGAGGAACCACGCGTGGGCCTCGCTGCGCGAACGGATCGCGATACGCAGCAGGCCTTCGTCGTCCCGAAACCGTCCGATAGCCTCGAGCGCGTTGACGAACGCGAGTTGCAACGTGGGGGTGAACGTGGTGTTGCGGAGGAAGCTCTTTGCCAATTCCGCAGAATTGCCGCGCGCGACGAGGCGTGCCTCGAGCTTCGTCTTGATCTCATTCGGACTCAAGTCCCACACCAGTTTATCGAGGCGACTCGTGACCTTGAGCGCCATTCCCGCCGGCCCGGATACCGCGCCGGTAGCGACGGTGACCGGCATAGCGCCAGCGACAGAGGCCCAGGCGAGATCCTCGAGCCGCTTCTGCAGCAGTCGGTTGCCGGTATACGGATCGATGCCCGCCGGCCTGGCGAGTGCGCGACGCGCTCGGTTCAATCCGGCGAACTCCTTCGCGTAATCGGTCACCGCGGACCGGCCGACTTCGCGTCGCCATCCTTATCTTTCGCGCTGGCAGCGCCGCTCACCGCGTCCGCGGTACGGGTTGAACAGGCGCCCGACGCCCGCCGGAATTCCGGTGATGGTACCCACGGGATCGCTGGCCACACGGACGACGCCGTTGATCGTTTTCCCCGCGGACTCGGCGATCGCGTCGGCGAAGACCTTGGTGTGACTCACCTTATCCAGTTCCGCCAACGCCGGCATCTCGGCAATGCGCAAGCAGCACGCCACCCGCTGCGTCGATTTCGCCCCAGTCACTCCGAATGGAAAACTGGCCGAGGAAGTTCTTCACCTGGGTGGGCGAGTCGACGGCATATCCCGAGCCACTCAGCGCAATCGACTGCGGGGCGAGGTCCTTCGCGGGCAGCGTCGGCTCCGATTCGGGCGGAGGCAGTGCCCCAGCGGTTCCGACAACCAACCAAGCAATCGAAAACAAGGGGCCGGCCGCAAACCAACTGTGCACACGCTTCATGGGATCTCCATCTCCTGGAGGCATCTGCGATGCCGATTCGTATCACCCATCACCGCCGCCCAGAGCGCCCGCGAGCCCGGGCGCCGAGCGAATGTGCAGGTCGCGAACCAACCAAGCGCGGGTGCGAATTGGCCAACCGTTCTCGTGCTTGGGGGAGCGGGTATCCAGAACAGAAACCGCGTCAGCTTCGCCCGAGCCGCCCGCGACGCCGCGTCGAAGTCACGCGCCGCCACGTCTACTTCGCGCAATATGTCCAACTGCTTCCGGTCCAACTCGGCCAGGCGCGAGAGTAGCTCACGCTGCTCGGCGAGCGCCGCGCGCGCCTTTTGCTGCTGTTCCTGCGAAGGGGAAGGCAGCGCGTCCGCCAGGCGCTGCGCCATCGCGGCATCGAGGTCGGACAGATCACGCAATGCGCGTTCGACGCGCAGGTCCGTATCGCTCGCACCCGCTAACGTCTCGGTAGCTGCTCATGCGCCGCCGCGAAGCGCTCCTGCCTCGGCAACTTGCGCAGTTGCTCGTTCAGTGCCTGCGCCAGCTCTTGACCGAGCGGATGGACAGCTGCGCGTCGCTCGATCCATTGCAGCCGCTCGTGAGCTCACGCCTTGCGACTCGCAGATTCTCGAGCTCGACGGACCACCGGTCCAGCGCCGACTGCTCAGTGCGCAGCTGCGCCGCGAAGCGCGCGTTCTCCGCGGCGATGCTCCCTGCGATGTCGACTTGCTGCGCAAAGGTCGTTGCCGTGACTAGCCCTACGAGGCAACTGGCCAGAAGGCAGGCAATACGCGGCCATCGCCGGAGCGCGCGGCGCCGCGTCACACAAATCCTGCGGGGAAGTCCACGATTGCGCCCCTGCGCACTATGAGAAGTCTCGAACTGCGAAATTCATGTTGCCCGCGCCTTAGCTGCAACCGGCTGTCCTCTGCGGCAATTCGTCGTGAAAGCGAGAATCACACGGACTCACACGCGGACTCGCACGCGACGAGTTCGCGATCGTATCAGCGCATCTGGGCATCTTCTGACTGACCACAGAGGGTTGTGCGCCCGCGTGCCATCACTGGGGCAGCCTTGCACAATGCGGCGCCGCGAACAAAGCGCGGCACGTCGACAACAGCCTTCGTAAAGTGTGACGAAAGGTGTAAGGAATGTCCAGAACTTGCCGAAACCGTAGTGAACGATGGCGCGGCACCGCCTAGAGACATGCGAGGAGCACGCGAGGAGACCTTGCGTTCGTGTTCTTCGGCGGCGGTGTGCCCCTCCGAACGGGTTTCGGCCGTCCGAGATCGATCGTGCATGCCTCTTCCGATTGGAGTAGGTTTCGCATCGTGGGTTGTGAATCCTTTTGAGCCTGGCATGACTGGGGAGACCGGCATGATTCGCAAGGCGCCAATACGCAGGAGGTTAGGTCGGCAGCCCCTGACGGCTATTTCAGTCGCGGTAGCGGTGGTCTGCACATTCTGCGCAGCCGCATCGTTTGCTACCGACGCCGACGATTACTACCGGCGCGCAGCTCAACGCGACGTCGCCCAGTTCGACGCTCTTGATCGCAACAAGGACGGCCGTCTTACCATCGAAGAGGTGCGCGGCGATATCGATTTCGAGGCGCGCTTCAACGATATTGACATCAATCGCGACGGCGTCGTCACGCGCGAGGAGCTCGCACTCTATATTGCTCGACGCTATGGAATTGTCATTGGGCTCAAATAGCGTGCAACTTGTTTATGGGTCATTGCTCATGACGTGCCCGCGCGCGGCAAATTCAGGAAGAACCGGACCATTTCTTTCGATGCGTCCGGACCGCTGGCATCGGTGAACGTCCCCGCGGTGCTTCCTCCCGACCACGCATGGCCCGCGCCATGTACGATCCAGTGCTCGGCGACGACCGCGTTCCGCGCGTCCAGGTAAACCGTCCGGCTGAACTGTCTGCCGCCAACAGCGGTGCCCTGGCTCGCTTCCTCATACAAAGCGGAACCACCTTGTTCCGCGATGGCTTGGCGGACAATCGCGGCGGCATTGCCCGCATGGACCGTTTGATCGTTGTCTCCGTGAAAGACGATGGTGGGGACTGACATTGCCGCGCGTCGCGCAGAGATGGCAGAGCCATTTGCGGCACGCATCGCTCGGAAGGCAGAGGGCACATCGTGCGCAGATGCATAGGCGAGTCCCGAATGTGCGCCCACCGCCGCGTAAAGATCGGGATGCGTCGTCGCGAGAATCACCGCCATCGCAGCGCCTGCCGACATGCCCGCGACGAAAATCTTGCGCGGGTCGATGCGATACGTCGAGGCTACCTCCGTGGTGATGCCGGCGATGATGGCGGGCTCGCCTGAATCGCGCAGTTGATCTTCCGTTCTGAACCAGTTCCAGCACTTTTGCGCATTCGCCCCCGCACTTTGTGCGGGATAGACGGCAATGAATCCGTGCTCATCCGCGAGCGTGTTCATTCGGGTGCCGGCGGCGAAGTCGTCCGGATTTTGCGTGCACCCGTGCAGCATGACGACCATAGGCAATAAATCGCTCGATTGCGCCAAGTAGCCGGCGGGCACGTAAACCTTGTAGGAACGCGTTCCGATTGCCGAGGTAAACGAGCGCTCGAGAAACTCGCCCGGTTGCGGACTTGGCGTGTCCTGCGTCGCCGGCTCGACGTTCCGTGCCGCGGGGCCTGGGAATTCGACAGCGGGCACGTCTTCCGGATCGACCACCCGTGCGGTCCCATCGAAGGTAGTCCCCGGACTCACTGGAGCCTTGCCGGGCATGAGCCCGGCGGCCGACAACGCCTGCTCGATAGTGCCGGTGACGTGCACCAATGGACCGGCAGAAGTATCGAGGCCCGCAGAAGCGAGCGCGCGCTTGATGGTGTCGGTGATCGCGGTCGCGTCGAATCCGCGTTTGCGGTTGAATGATTCAAAGTGGTCCAAGATGTTTGCCTTTCTGTCGGTTCAACGTATGCGGTCGCGCAGTGCGTCGCGAACGCCGGCACTTGCGTGAAACGCGCCCAATACTTCGACGGATTCGATGGTGGCGCGGGCGAGCTCGGGCGTCACGTCTTCCGCGATGCGCGCGAGGCCCACTACGTGGATCCGCAGCGTCCGGCGTGCCGCGCGTGCGCGCTCCAGATCCGCCCGCGAGAAGCTTTGCAAGCCGAGCACGAGCGTGCGTCGCGCCACCGTGCTCTTCACGGCGTCGCCATGAAGCGCCAGCTGATTCCGGATCGCGGTGCGGATGAGGTCGGTTCGGTTGGAATAGAACCCTTCCTGCACCAGCAGGTCGATTTGCCCCAAGTCGACTACGCCGAGGTTGATCGTCAGCTTTTCAGTCTCGCCGACGCGGGGGCGGAGCTCTATGTCGGTCGCCATCTACGGGCCGCCTAACTTCCAGCGTCCATCCATTTGACCCCATCCATTTGGAATCCAAGTACCATCCATATGGATGGTATTAGAGCACATCGTTTCGGCAATTGCAAGAGTCCATTGGCGACGTGGAATGGGAGGCACCGCGTCTCCATGCGGATTGCTGGCGCCCAAAGAGAATGGGCCCGTCACCGGGCCCATTGCTCGCCTCTCTGGAACTTATCGGGTACGCCGGTCGGCGTCCTTGAGAGATTCCTTCGCGTCGCCGACGCCCTGCTGCACCTTTCCTTCTACCTGCTTTGCGCCGCCCTTGATCTGTTGCGAAGCGCTTCCGGTAGCTTCGCCGACGCTCCGTTGCACCTTCCCTGCGATGTCCTTTGCCTTACCTGCGACCTGGTCCTTGTTCATGGCTGACCTCGATGTTGCGGACGATCCCGCCACAAGAGAATGACGTTCATCACCCACGACAGACGATCAGTTGTTGTCTCATTTCCGCGTAAGAATTGGACTAGGGGGAGCGATCGCTCCGCCTCACGAATGCGCCGCGCGTGCATCCGGCATCATTCCCGTGTCGTCGGCTTGAGGCGCGCCGGCAGTGCGCTCAGGAGCGGCCCGATGATGTCCATCGGCAGCGGGAACACGATGGTGGTGTTCTTGTCGGCGCCGATGACCGTCAGCGTTTCCAGATAGCGCAACTGCATCGCCTGCGGTTCCTGGGCCAGCACCTTCGCGGCCTGGTACAGCTTTTCCGAAGCCTGCAACTCGCCTTCGGCGTGAATGATCTTGGCGCGCCGTTCGCGTTCCGCCTCTGCCTGCCGGGCGATGGCTCGGATCATTGATTCGGTCAGATCGACTTGCTTCATCTCGACATTGGATACTTTGACTCCCCACGAGTTGGTTTGCGCGTCCAGCGCTTGCTGGATGTCGAGGTTCAGCTTCTCGCGACCCGCCAGCATGTCGTCGAGCTCGTGCTTGCCCAGGACCGAGCGCAGCGTCGTCTGTGCCAATTGGCTCGTCGCGTTGAGGTAATTTTCAACCTGGATGATCGCCTTTTCTGCATCTATCACGCGAAGATAGACGACAGCGCTGACTTTAACCGACACGTTGTCGCGCGAGATCACGTCCTGGGTTGGCACCTCGAATACCACGGTGCGCAAGTCCACCTTGACCATCTGCTGGATACCCGGCACCAGGATGACGAGGCCAGGACCCTTGACGCGCCAGAACCGGCCGAGCTGAAACACGACGCCGCGCTGGTATTCGCGCAGAATGCGCAGCGACGACGCGGCCAGCAACACCAGCAGAAACAGCAGGATCATCGGCAAAGCCCATGCCATGTCACTCTCCTTCCGCAGCAGAGACACGCGGCACCGCACCGTCGACTCCGACTACCCGGATTCTTTGCCCACGCGCGATGGCGCCCGTCGTCTGAACTCGCCATGTCTCGCCGTGAATGTTCGCCCAGCCGGTTTCTCCCGAAACCTCGAGCATCTCTCCGTCTGCTCCCACGAGCGTCGTCACGCCGCTTACAATCGGCGCCTGCCGCGCGCGCAACGCCATTCGCACCACGGCAACGAGGAAGCCCAGCGTTACGACGGCCAGGATGGCGATCAGCGGCCAAGGGATGGCGAAACCGCCGGCCGTGGTGTCGATCAACATCAGGGCACCTGCCGCGAAAGCGATGAGGCCGCCGATGCCCAAAGAGCCGTAGGTGGGCAAGAAGACCTCCGCAACCATGAAGCCGACGCCGACGATGATGAGAGCGAGGCCCGCGAAATTGATCGGCAGTAAGTGGAACGCGTAGGCCGCGACCAGCAGGCATACCGCTCCGGCCACCCCTGGAAAGACGAGACCCGGATTGCTGAATTCGAAGAACAGCCCATAAAAGCCGATCAGCGCCAGGATTAAGGCAATGCTTGGATTGGTGATCATGGACAGGATGCGGTCGTGCCAGTCCGCGGCCCACATGATGACCGGTGCGCCGATCGTGTGCAGCATGTGATCCGCGCCAGCCGCGTTGACATTGCGCCCGTCCAGTTGCTGCAGCAGGCCCGGGATATCCACGGCGGTGAGGTCGACGACCTTCTGTTCGAGCGCCTCTTTTGCAGAAAGACTCGCCGCGTCGAGCACTGCCTTTTCGCCCCACGTCGCATTGCGCCCGCGCAATTGCGCCAGACTGCGGATGTATGCCGCAGCGTCGGAGAATGCCTTGCGTTCGTGCACATCCTTTGGCGCGGGTTCCGTCGCGTGGTCCGTCGCGCCGGGCGATTTGGGCGCTGACGGCCCGATCCCAATCGATACAGGCGACGCGGCACCGAGATTGGTGCCCGGCGCCATGGCCGCAAGGTGGCTCGCGTAGAGGATAAACGTGCCCGCACTCGCCGCACGCGCGCCCGACGGCGCGACAAATGCCGCGACCGGTACGGGTGATGCAAGAATGTCCTGCACGATTGATCGCATCGCGGTGTCGAGTCCGCCCGGCGTGTCGAGATTCAATACGACCAGTTGCGCACCCTCCGTAACAGCGGCCGCCAGGCCCCGGTGGACGTAGTCAGCAGTGGCCGGACCGATGGCGCCATCGATAGTCAGCGTAACGACGGGCGCCGCTGCTGCCGCACAGAGCGCCGTGGCAGTCGAAAGCGCCAGACAACCGACAAGCTGCGAGACGGTCTTCAAATGGGGCACCGCTGCACGGGACGCCGGTGTACGCGCGCCATTTAGTGCGGGAAGCCATTGTCCCCTAATTTTTTAGAGCCAGCTACGACGTGCAGGAGTCGAGCGCGACCTTGCCGAGCATACTATTGCCGCCTCGGACAGGGTCGACAAGACCCCTCATGACAAGGAGGGTGAATGATAGCGAAAGCCCCAGGACGTACTCGGAAGTCAGGTACGCCGCCGACGTCCCAGAAGCCGGAGCGTATCGAAAATCCCGGCGTGATCGAGCTTGACCAGCGCCTCGCCGCCGGTGCGTTCGAGCGCGTCCTGCTGTGCGAAGGCGACTCGTGGTTCGACATCTACACGCCGTGGCCGCTCGTTCAGCCGAACCTGCTCGATGCGCTGCGCACGCCGCGCAAGGCACTGCTGGTCGACATTTCTCATGTCGGCGACACGGCCAAGGAAATGGCCACCGACCCGCAGGCGGCGCATACGCTCACGCTGCTGAACGAGTTCAAGTTCGATGCGCTTCTGCTGAGCGCGGGCGGCAACGATCTCAAGAATGCCTTCAACGAGGCGTTCATCCAGTCCATCATCCACACGAAAGCGAACACCGAGATGCCAAGAGAGGTCGCGCTGATGACCACCACACCGTCGAAAGCCGATTCGATCTTCGAGGATGTCGTCGGCTACATCGTGCAATGGATAGCGTTGCGGCAAAAGTCGAAGCTCAACAAACATACCCCGGTGGTGCTTCACGGCTATGACTACATTCAGCCGAGGCCCGCCTTCGCGCGTATCACGGTCAACGGACCCAAAGCGTCAGGGCCGTGGATTTATCCGATCCTGAAAGCGGCCGGCAAGACCGACGACGAAATGCGGGCAATGGCGAAGGACGTGATCGATACGCTGAATCACTGGCTGGTCAGGCTGGTGAAGCCGTTGCCGAACGTCCATCTGCTGGACACGCGGAACACGCTCACGATTGCCGAGCCGGGAACGACGAAGGCATCGAAGGACTGGATGGACGAGATTCACGCCGTTCCGGGAGGATGGACAAAGCTCGCGGAGCGCTGGTGGAACCCGAAGCTGGAATCGCTTCTTAGATAGCTCGCGATTCGTTGGCGAACCCGGGGGCACTCGTTTCGACGGCGATGTATCGAGCGCTGCTCATCAACCTTGAACGTTGTCGGTCAGAACTCGAATTCGGCTTGCATCCTGAAATTGACATCGAGCGATGCGGGCGTCACGCCGAATAGAAAGCCCAAAGGGGAATTCGTTGCCTTCGCTGCGGTCGCGCGGCAGCTCGAATTCCATGATGAACCCGACGTCGATCGGATATTTGCCGGTCTCGGTGAGCTGGAACTTGTTCTCCCACTCGATCGCATCGAACCCGTTGCTCGCCCCTTCGCGCTCGCCTTTGACATAAAAATCGGTGAACCACCATTCGGTCGCGCCATAGCCAAGACCGAGGCTGGCTGCCCGCTGCGATGGCTCGTTTTCCTTACCCGCTGCGCCGTACTTGAAAATCGATTTCACGCTCGCCGTACGAGACGGAAGGCAAGAACACGTAATCGGCAGGACCGGCATGTGCGCTACTGCAAGCAACCACGGCCACGCAGGCCGGCAGGAAGCCGGCCTTCAAGAAGCTGCTCGGCTGGGTCGAGCCGGACTGTCGTGGTTGAGCCACTTCATGCCGGATCCGATCGCGATCAGCACGAGCACGTAAAAGACGATCTGCATGCCGGCCGGGCGGTCCTCGTAGCCCACAAGGCTGCGCATCAGCGTGCCGATGAGCGATGTCTGGGGAAGCAGCGCGGAGGTGTCCCAAAGCGGGTTCGCGAGGCTCGGCAGAACGTCGGCCTGGATCAGGAAGCGCGCGGCCTGCGATGCCATTCCCGCAGCGAGGAATAGCACCAGAATGCCGGTTGCGGCGAAGAACCAGCGGAGCGGAATGCGCAGCAACCCAGCGTACAGCGCATACCCGACGGCAATGCCCGCGACAATGCCAGCCACGCCACCGATCAGCATTGGCCACGAGGCGCCGCCCTCGGCAGCGGCGATCCCGTACAGGAACAGCACGGTCTCGGAGCCCTCGCGGAGCACCGCGAGCCCGACAATGATCATCAGCACGGAGCATTCGCGTCGACCGTCGCGGATCGCGCCGCCGACGCTGCGAGCGTTCGCGGCAAGTGCCGCGCCGTGCGACGACATCCACAAGTTGTGCCACGCGAGCATGGCCACCGCGATGCCGAGCACCGCGGCGTTGAACAGCTCCTGGCCGACCCCGCTCGCGAGATCGGCGATGCGCTCGGTGCCAAGCGCGACAAGGCCGGCACCCATTAGACCGGCGGCGATTCCCGCCGAAAGCCAGCGCGTGCGGCCCGGAATGGCGCGCGTGGCGGCGGCGACGATGCCGACGATAAGCGCCGCTTCGAGGATCTCGCGAAAGACGATGATCGCAGTGGCAAACATGGATTTCGCTCGATGTCTACTTGACCACGATCACGCCCTGCGCCGTCTTTTCGTTGTATTCGCCGACAAACGGGTAACGGCCGGGCTTGAGCGGCCCGATGAAAATCGTCGCCGTCGACTTGCCGGCGATGACTTTCTCGCGGTTCAGAGCATGGCTCTCGAACTCCTCTGGGGTCCCGTCGCGGTTCTCTATGACGAGCTTGATCTTCTTTCCGCTCGGCACGACGACCTCGGTCGGTTGGAACTTGTGATCCTGGATGACGAGCTTGTACTCGTCCTCGGCCGCCGAAGCGGGAACAGGGGCAAGCAGCAGGAAGGCGACGGACAGGGCAGCGTTCAACGAAAGCGCGCGTGACAAGGGTGGCTCCATTCAGTGGGGGTGGCAGATAATGCAAATGATAATGGTTCGCATTAATATCTGCAAGGCCCAAGGCTTGGACCCACGTCAAACAAGATGCAAAGCGCTCGCGACGGGAGATTCCCGGCAGCCGAGCTGCCGCGCCCGGGCTGTTCAGAACAACCACAGCCTTTTTCAGAACAACCACAGCCTTTTTTTTCGAACGGCCCGCACTTTGATCCGCTTGCCCACAACCATACGCTCGATCATGTAGTCGGTTTGCCTGTCGTCGAATCGATAGGAGGCGATGGTCATCG
>Ga0157375_10000871_pt1 | contig 26276 bp, 31 predicted proteins | sample M35metaG_FD_115311 | JGI IMG/M metagenome (GOLD analysis project Ga0157375, IMG submission 115311) | Miscanthus rhizosphere microbial communities from Kellogg Biological Station, Michigan, USA - M3-5 metaG | ecosystem: Host-associated > Plants > Roots > Rhizosphere > Soil | place: USA: Michigan... | reverse complement strand
TTTAATAATGTACTGGAGACTCTGGAGGTTGATAAACAAGAACTTATCAATTTGGCATATTATCAGGGATATACCCAAAACGAAATATCCGAAAAACTGAAGATACCGCTGGGAACGGTAAAAACGAAAATGCGGAACGCGCTGATAAAATTAAAGGATTTGCTAAAAGATTATCAATAAAATAAATTGAACACTAAAGAATACATATCATCCGGAATCATAGAATCTTATATTCTAGGCCATGCTTCTCCCGAGGAAGCAGGAATTCTGGAGTGTGTGATGAAGAATAATGCAGAAGTAAAAGCTGCTTTCGAAGAAGCACAAAAAACACTGGAAGATCTTGCTACAGTACAGGCTGTGACACCTCCAAGTGATCTGAAATCAAAGATTTGGAATAAAATTCAAAAGGAGCAAATTGTTGAAGAAATACAACCTGCCGTTTCTCCTGATATTCCGTCTGCAAAACCTCAGGAAGAAATCAGAATTCAGGGAAACAGCAACTGGAAGGCTTTTGCCATTGCCGCATCTGTTTTATTCCTTGTAAGCATTGCCGGAAACCTTTTTTGGATGAATGATCAATCTAAAACCAAAGAAGAAATAACAAAACTTCAAACCCAACAACAATCTCAGAATATTGCTTACCAAAAAATGGAGCAAAAATGGAAAATGATGTCTAATCCGGATATGAAAATGGTAATGTTGAAAGGTGTTGATAAACATCCCGATACAAAAGCAATGGTTTTTTGGGATAAAAATTCGAAAGAAGTTTATTTAAATGCTGATGATCTGCCAAAAGCCCCGGAAGGAATGCAATACCAGCTATGGGCAATCGCAGACGGAAAACCCGTAAGCGCAGGGATATACAGTGAGGAAAAAGACAGCAAAATCGCACTTTCAAATATTCCTGATGCACAGGCTTTTGCAATAACTCTTGAGAAAAAGGGTGGAAGTGAAGCTCCTACCATGGAGAATATGTTTGTGATGGGAACCACTTAATTTCACAACTGATTTTTACAACATACAAAAACCTCTCAAATTGAGAGGTTTTGCATTTCGAACTATTATACTTTAATCTAAAGGTTTCCTACCTGTAATAATGTTATAAAGAATTACTACAATGGCAATTACCAATAAAACATGAACTAAATAACCTGTGCTGATTCCCGGCACAATATTTAACATTCCTAAAAGCCAAACGACAATACAAATGACTGCTACTAACCATAAGATACTTCTCATAACTGTAATATTTTAAGTGATTTCTTAGATAATAGCATATATCATGCCTTAGTTTTAAAAAATACTTTAAAATAAGTACCACAAAAAGTAAATTAGTTAATATTCAAAATATTAGAAGCAATAATACTTCAAAGAATTACAGTAATCCAAAATGAATTAAAGCCTTTTCAATTCCATCATTATCAACATCTTCCGTAATATAATCGGCTATTTCTTTGACGTTATCATTTGCGTTTCCCATGGCAACACCAACTTTTGTAAATTTCAACATTGTAATGTCATTTCCTCCGTCACCAAAAGCCATCGTTTCAGAAACCTCAATTCCAAAGTGCCGGCAAAAAGTTTCAACACCAATCTGTTTGCTTACTCCGCCGGGATTCACATCTGCAAAAAGGGGAGTCCATCTCGATGCTGTGGAGTTGGGCATTACGGTTTTCATAAACTCTTCTTCCTGATCAGGCCCAAGAAAAATATTTGCCTGAAGAACATTTTTAATATCAATATTTTCTTTATCATGAATCGGTGGAACAGGAAGATTCACATGAGCATACATTCCGACAACTTCGGGTGTTGCGTCATTAATTTCAACCTTATCTTCATACATCAGCGAAAAGCTTAAAGGAGAATTTTCAGCATAATTAATTAAATTCTGAATATCATCTGGGTTAATGATTTGTTTATAAAGAATTTCACCATCCGTTGTAGCGCAATATCCACCATTAAATGTAATGAAACCATCAAATTCTATATGTGAAATATGCGCTAAAGTATTAATCGATCGTCCTGTTGCTACAATTACTTTAATTCCTTTTTCGCGTAATTTTTTTATTGAATTTTGCGTTGATTCGGGAATTTTATTTGTTTTAAAGCTTATAAGTGTTCCGTCAATATCAAAGAATACAGCTTTTATAGAATAATTTTCAATATAAGTCATGATTTGAAGTCTAAAAATTTGAATTTTATGTCAACAAAAATACAATAATAATTGTTTTGATTAATGGTTTAACCTCTTATAAAATTATTAAATTTGGTTAAAGAAATCGTAACAATGAAGCCCGTAAAAAACATTCATCAGGAATATGAACCGCCACAGGAATTGTGCGATACCATAAAATGTTTTTGGTATAACGATACCGATTTCGGAGAAACAGAAACAAGTTTTGAAGTAATTCCTGATGGATACGCGGAAATTATTTTTCATTTCGGAACTGGTTGCGGTATTTCTCATAATGGCGTTTTACAGCCATTGCCTTCGCCTTTTTTAGTGGGTTTGCTCAATCAGCCTGTTCATTTTCATATAAAAAATCGGTTGCAAATCATTGCTGTAAGATGCTTTCCATGGACTGTTTTTGATTTGCTGGGCTTGACTTCCAATAAGAATGGTGTTCACGTTTTTGAGCATCCCGTTGCAAAACTTCAATCTACTTTGCTGGATTTAATTAATAATGGAAAGATAGAAGAAGCGATACATCATGTCAAAGAATATTTTTTAAACGTTCAAATCTCTACTGAAACTATGCTCTACAAAGCCGGAGTTGCGATGAGAAAAGCCAACGGAACGATTCCCGTAAATCAGATTGCGGATGCAGCACACGCAACAGTCCGTACATTGGAAAGGAAATTCAAACAGTCTTCCGGACATACGGTAAAAGATGTTTCCAGCCTGATGCGTTTTGAAAAAGTAAGGAATCATTTGTGGATCAATCCTGGTACTAATCTCGCAGGTTTGGCGATTGAGTTGGGATATACGGACCAGTCACACTTAAGCAAAGAATTTAAACGCTACACAGGCACAACGCCCGCTGCATTTGCCAGAAAAGCCAAGAAAGAACAGATCATCGACAACGATTTTGTCGCATTTATACAATCCTAAGCTTGCAATATTTCAGAATTTTGTAATCAGATAAATTATAACATGAATAACAATCTCCTGAAAGATAAGAAAGTAGCCATTATCGGAGGCGGACCTGTTGGTTTGACCATGGCAATATTATTACAACAAAATGGAGTAGAAGTAACTGTCCACGAAAGAGATAAAGATCCGAACGCGAGAATTTGGGGTGGCACACTCGACCTTCACAAAGGTTCAGGACAAGAAGCTCTAAAAAAAGCAGGACTACTGGAAAATTATTATGAAATCGCTTTACCAATGGGCGTTAATATCGCTGATGAACACGGAAAAATAGTATCAACAAAAGAAATTATTCCTGAAAACCAATATGATAATCCCGAAATCAACAGAAATGATTTAAGAACTTTATTGTTAAAAAGCTTAAAAAATGACACTGTTATCTGGGATAGAAAATTAATACAACTTGAAGAAAACAACGAAAAATGGGTGTTGCAATTTGAAAACAATTCACAGGAAACTGCTGATTTTGTGATCATTGCCAATGGAGGAATGTCTAAAGCAAAAGACTTTGTCAACGAAACCGAAATTGAAGATACCGGAACTTTTATCATCCAGGGCGATGTTCCTCAACCTGAAATAAATTGCCCTGAATTTTATCAATTATGTGATGGAAAAAGGTTGATGACTGCACACAAAGGAAATTTATTGGTTGCCAATCCTTTTAACAACGGTGCTTTATCTTATGGAATCATTTTTAAAAAGCCCGAAAACTGGAACCATGAAAATCAATTAAATTTTCAAAATGCAGAAGAAATTAAAACATTTCTTTCAAATAAACTTTCTGATTGGGGAGAAATTTATCATCAATTATTCCGTGCGACAACGTTTTTTGTCGGTTTAACTACAAGAAAGCTTCCGTTAAACCAACCTTGGAAAACCAATCGACCTTTGCCAATTACATTAATTGGAGACGCCGCACATTTAATGCCGCCATTTGCCGGACAAGGCGTAAATACGGGATTAGTTGATGCTTTAACTTTATCAGAAAATCTAACCAACGGAAAATTTGAAACCATAGAAGCTGCGATTAACGATTATGAACAAAAAATGTTTGTTTATGGATCAGAAGCGCAATTGGCATCAAGTGAGAATGAAGTAGAAATGCACAACCCTGCTTTTTCTTTCCTGCAATTTATTGGTTAAAATAGAAATATTATAGTTCCTTAACCTGTCGAAAAGTGAGATTAATACGGGGCTGCATCGGTTTTATGGATTTTGCAATCCGGTGTTCCCAATGTATTTGTAAATCGCCTTTCATAATCAATAACGAACCATGCTGAAGCGGCAAACTGTATTTTTGACCGTGATGATCAACTTTCCGAAAATCAAAATTCCTAACCTGTCCGAGGCTTACAGAAGCAATGACAGGTCTGGAACCCAGCTCGCTTTCCTTATCACGATGCCATGCCACAGAATCGTTTCCGTTACGGTATAAATTCAATAAAACAGAATTAAACCGATAGCCTGTTGCTTTTTCTATCCCCTGTTTCAGTGATAAAAGTTCAGGCGTCCACGAATTTACACTAAACTGATTTCCACCCAGTTGATAAGACTTATCGTGATCACCGTACCAGGCGGTAAGTCGCGGTGTAAGAACAGTTTTATCATACATTTTTTGAGAAGTCTGCTTCCACGGAGTGGTTTGAATCAGAATATCTTTCAGCTCCGTTGCTTCTTTTTCAGATAAAAAATGTTCGGTATATTCCAACAACTCTTGTGGAAATTGATAATATTCATCGGCGTCAAATAAGCTTAATTGATCCATAGGAAAACAGACAAAATTTTGATCTATTTGTTTTTTGTATCGTCATCTTTTCGAAAACTTACCACTTCATATTCATCGTCTGAGCAATATTTCTGACAGCTTTTATCATTAAAATCATCAGGATTTTTCAGAAAATCTTCGATATATTTTGCACTGTCATCAGTGTTGGTGGGCGTGATGATAATGTGAAAATTCTGCAGAACATTTTCATCGGCATTTTTTACAGCTTCATCTTTATGTTGTTTGGCTTCGTTGTATTTCATAATTTTTATTTTTCGAAAATTATTCTTCCGTTAAACGGTTGGCTCCAGGTTATAAAAATGCTGTCATTGAATCTTTTTATTTCAGCCTGTACAACTTCATATTCTCCGTTTTCTTTTTGCTTTTCAATGGTTAAGTTTGATCCTTCACCGATTTCCTGAATTTTAAACTCTAACTGATATTGCTCGTTATCTTTTACAAATTCTTCTTTTTTAAAATTTCTGCTTGACATGGTAAAAATGTTTAGTTTCTTCATTAATGAATAAACTGTGCCATTGAAGACATCTTCATTCATTTTAATCTAAAAATGATTTAATTTTAAATATTTAATTAATTACAACTGAGATTTAATAATAAAAATTGCATTTACAAGCACATCTTGATGGAATAATTATTGCCTAATAATCAAAAAGATAACCATGAAAATAGCAACATACAATGTCAACGGAATCAATGGACGTTTACCTGTTTTACTTCAATGGCTAAAAGAAGCAAAACCTGATATTGTCTGCCTTCAGGAATTAAAAGCTCCACAGGAACGTTTTCCCATCGAAGAAATCAATGCTGCAGGGTATCAGGCGATTTGGAAAGGACAAAAAAGCTGGAACGGAGTAGCAATTCTTGCAAAAGACCTTGAAATTGTAGAAGTTCAGAAATCCCTGCCCGGCGATCCTGAAGATGTACAGAGCCGCTATATTGAAGCTATAATTGATCAAATGGTCATTTGCTGTCTTTATCTTCCCAATGGAAATCCTTATCCGGGACCGAAATTCGATTATAAATTAAACTGGATCAAACGTTTTAAAAAACGAACCAATGAACTTATTAAAATGGAGCTTCCGGCAATTCTCATCGGAGATTTTAATATCATTCCGACAGCGATGGATGTGCATAAACCTGAGCGCTGGGAAAACGATGCCTTATACAGAATAGAAGTGAGAAAAGCCTATCAGGATTTACTTAAAAAAGGCTGGCTGGATTCTATCCGGACGCTTTATTCTGACGAAATAATCTACACTTTTTGGGATTATTTATACAAAGCGTATGATCGAAATGCAGGAATAAGGCTCGATCATATTTTATTAAGTCCTTATTTAATTTCAAGCTTAAAATCGGGTGGAGTAGATAAGCACGTCCGAGGCTGGGAAAAAAGCAGTGATCATGCACCCACATGGATTGAACTGGATAAATAATTCTAAAAAAGACAGCCAACTCAAAAGTAATACTATTTCTTTGATCCCCTGAAAATTGATACTACCAATAAAAGAACAATAATAATTAATAAAAGTGTGGTTAAATTAATTTCATCCGGTTTCCTATCCGGGTTTTGTGGATTACTGTAAATACCTCTTCTTTCACCTATTGGTTCAGGAGTACTTGGGTATGAAACAGTATTCTCTTCAATTTCTTCATCACCGCCTCCACAAACCCCACAAGTACCGCCTCGTCCGGCACAATGCTTACAGTAATTACAAGTTTCACAAGCTTCGCAATTCTCACTTCCCTTACATCTTCCGGATGCGTAACAAAATTGAAAATTCAAGAATAATAATGAAAAAAATATTAATAATTTTCTCATATTTAAGTTTTATGGTTATCAATCTAAAATTACAAAAAGAGTTTAAAAGAAAATAAAATAATAAGCAAAAAAAGACTGCCAACAATGACAGTCTTTAACTTATTTTTTTTCTTTTAAATCTTTATTAATCTGCTTTTCCGCATTTTTGGCTTTTTGTTCCTGAGCTTCCTGATCTTTTCGGTGTTGTCGTTTTGTTTTTTTCTCGGCACGCCTTTCCTCATGGACCACTTTGTTTGATTTTTTATTGTACAAAGCAGCAATAATTCCCTGTCCTTTTTTACTGAAAATCTTAATTTTCGGTTTTTCATGAGTTCCTGTTACCACAATCGGGAAACCTATCCAGCCTCCGGGAGGAAGACCCACTCTTACCTGTAGATCCAGCAAACCATTGAAACTTGTGGTTCCGCTGATAGAAGGTCTTAACACAGAAACTTTAAAGGTAAACTTATCAACGTGAATCAAATTATTTTTGATATGCGTCTCAATATTTACGCCTTTCATATCAGGATTATCAAAGCCTTTGGATCCAATATTATCACCGACCGCAGAAAGCATTTTAAGATTCTGAACTTCTACATCACGAAGATTCACTATTCCACCGCCTTCTAACGACGGATAAATCGGAGTCATATTTTTGTCGAAATCACCTTTTAATTTATAATCCAAAGACACAATTCCTTTGACATCCTTTGCTGCAGTTGCCATTTCGCGAACCATGTCAATTTCTTTGTAAGCTCGTTGGACATCGAAATCCTGAACTTTCAGTCCAACATCAAAATTAGCAGTTAACGGAGATTCGTCCTGATAACGGGCATCAATATTCATTCGACTTCCGATGATGTCAAAAGAAGTATTTTTAAGATAAACTTCACCTTTATTGACAGATGCAAGTCCCTTAACATGATTTAAATTCAACCCTTTAAATTCTACTTTTTTTATGTTGGCATCTAATGAAACATCCAGATTTTTCGGGATAATCACAACACCGCTGCTTTTCGGGTTTTCTACTTTTGCGTACTCAACTTCTATTGATTTATCGGTATTATCGCCACTTTTCAATGCCATAAATTCATCAATCAGAATATAGTTGGAATTCAATCCAAATTTTCCGTGGAGAGTACCTTTTCTTTCAATAAAATAATTAATTGTATTTAAAAGATACCCATTTAAGGCAAAATCCGATTTTCCATACGTGGCAAAAAACTTTCTGAACCACATTTTTTCATTTTCAAACTGAAAATTTCCTTCTTTTATATAAAATGATTTTGGTAGATATTCTGTTGTGGCTTTTATATCTTTTAAAATTAAAGTTCCTTTGTTGTCAAGCTTGCTGTACTGACCTGTTGTGGCATAACTTTGTCTACCGTTCAGAGAAAGATCCGCCATGATCAATCCACTGATATCCAAGCCTTTTTTCGCAAAAACTTTGTAAATTCTGCCGACATTCAATACGCCTTTTGCCTTTACTTTATACAACAGATCTTCAAAATCTTTTAAATCTGCATTCACGAAAACAGGATTTCCTTCAAAATCAAATTTGAACGGATCCAATTTTATTCCAAGACTCCTGAAAGTACCGTCAGTATTGATAACATTTGCTATTACATTAATATTCTGAATGGGGTTGGGATAATATTTTGTCTTAACAAAACCGTTTTTAAGATTAATATAACCATTCGTTTTCGGGAATAATTTTTTATCCATACTGAAAACTCCGTTAGCTTTGATGTTGGTATCCATTAACCCCCGAACATCTATATCTTTTAAGCCCAAAGCCTGTTGTAAAGTCTGAAGATTAACGGCACCTCTAATATCTGCATTGACCTGCATTTCGTTTAACCCTTTCGTTCTTACATAAGCCCGAAAATTATTATTCGGACCGAGATCAAAACTTAATTTTTTTAAGTCTATGGCAAGTCTTTCTGTATTTAATTCAGGCAGATCAATGTTTAAATCCATATTCAGATTATTCATAGGAACCGGCGCTTTTCCGTTAGAGACAAAACCGTTTTTCACAAGAAGTCGTACTTTGACTCTTGGTTTAAGATTTTTAGGCTCGCTGAATCTTCCTTTTACATTGAAATACAGATCACTATTTCCTTCAATTTTGGTATCTTTTGCCCAATCCAGATATTGTGGCGGCAATACTGAAATCATTTCACGAATGGTCGTTTTTTCAGATGCAGCTTTAATATCAAGATTATATCCGTCTTTCAAAATACTTACAAAACCTATGAATTTTAATGGTAAATCATTTATTCTCAATTCGTTTTTTCTTAATACAAAAGTCAGGGCATTTGTATTAATTCTTGTAATTAAATCCGCATGAAGCCTCTTTTGTTTGGCATAATAAATTCTGTTTAGGCTGAAATCTACTTTATCGATATCAAGATTCGTTTCAAGGTCGAAAATATCTTCGCTTAAACCACCTTTTCCTGTGTAATTCAAGCCTTTGGCATCCACTAAAATTCTTGCTGCGTGATCAATATATTTAATATGACAGTTTTTAAATTTAATCAGATCAAGTTTTATCGATGCTCCGGATTCTGTACTGTCTTTAGGCTGATCAGAAGGTTTTGAAACATACACATTATAATTCGCTTCCCCTTTACTGTTCACAAAAACATTGGCATACGCTTCTGTTACATATATTTCATCAATTTTTACTTCACGGTTGAAAATCAGATTTTTCAGATTAATTCCTACTGCCACTTCTTTGGCGGCAAGTAAAGTATCGTTCTGAAAAGGCTTTGAGCCCTGTAAAATAAGATCATCCACAGAAACCGTAAGAGAAGGAAAGTGTTTAAAAAACGAAAGATGCGTCTTTTTATAATCAAGCTTTCCTGCAAGATGTTTGTTGGCAAATATTTTTACCTGCTGAGAGATTGTACCCGGAAACAAAATCGGAATAATAAACATCAAAAATAGGATTGATGCTATAGAAATTCCCGTCCATTTGAAGATTTTCAAAATTATTTTTTTAAAATTTTCCATAAATCGATAATTTTGATTTGCAATAATTATTAGCAATCTAAAATCAAGCCATTACAGCTTTATACATTGGAGTTGTTTTATTTTTTCTAGTCTCACTCTAAGCTTAAACATAAAAATTTTGTGTCTTTTTTAAAATTTAAATACAATTCAATCAATTCCGGTGACATTTATCACGGAAAATTTGTGTAAAATGCCCTTGGAATCGCTATCTAAATTGGCTCAACTTTGCCTTGTAAAATTTATTATACAATGAAATTAAAAGGTAAAGTAGCCGTAGTTACGGGAGGTAATAGCGGTATAGGATTCGGAATTGCAGAAGCGTTCAAAAATGAAGGCGCAGTTGGAACAATTTCCGGAAGAAATCAGGCAACACTCGACAGCTCTGTTAAAGAATTAGGAGCAGATTTTATAGGCATCAAAGGAGATGTGACCAATATGAATGACCTTGAACAATTATTCAAAGGGACATTTGAGAAATTCGGGAAGATTGATACATTGGTTGTGAATGCAGGAGGTGTGGTAGATGGGGTATCTTTAGCCGCAATCGATGATGTCACCGAACAAAGCTATGATCAGTACATGGATTTAAACCTGAAAAGTGCTTATTTCACAGTACAAAAAGCGCTTCCTTATATGAATGACGGGGCTTCAATTATCCTGATCGGATCCAGCGCTGCACATCGTGCGGTTCCGGGTATGACGATTTATGGAGCGGCAAAAGCTGCTGTAATATTCTTAGCTCAAGGTTTATCAGTGGATTTATTGGCAAGAAAAATCAGAGTAAATACCCTTTCTCCAGGCTCAATTGACACTCCTGTATTTGGTAAAATGATCCCGGAGGAACAGATTGAACAAGTTAAGCAAATCTGGAAAGATATCACTGCCATAGGAAGACAGGGCTTACCGTCTGAAATAGGGAATGCCGCTGTATTTCTGGCTTCTGACGATTCCTCTTTTATCATCGGGACCGAGATACTTGCTGATGGTGGTCTTACAAACATCAGCTTAATGAAATAATTTTAAAACGGTAACATATCAATTTATGTTACCGTTTGTTTTTATATTTTCAGTGGTGATTTTTTTAATTTTAACTGAAATATTTTTGTAGAGTTATTTTTCATTTATATAGAATTTTGGCTACATTTGAGAAAAGCTTTTTAATTTAAAATGTTCGACTCTTTAGCTTCCTATTTACTTGAAAAAATCGACCTTACTGAAGATGAATTGAGAATGGTGGAAGAAGTGGCCATCCCAAAGAAAATTCGTAAACGACAATATCTTTTGCAGGAAGGTGATATCAGCCATCACAACAATTTTGTGGTCAAAGGATGCCTTCGCCTGTATTCTGTAGGGAAAGACGGGCAGGAACATATCATGCGTTTTGCTGTAGAAAACTGGTGGATCAACGATTATATAAGCTTTCAGGAGGGGACGCCGAGCAAATTTAATATTGATGCGCTTGAGGATAGTGAGCTATTAATGATAGAAAAAAAAGAATTCGATTCCTTAATTGCCAGAGTTCCCAAATTCAAAGAAGTAGTAGATAAACTAAATACCAGAAATTTCGAATCAACCCAAAACAGAATTCTCAGTAACATAAGCAACACCGCGGAAGAAAAATACGAGAATTTTATTAAATCATATCCAACGATTTACAACCGTATTCCTCTACATATGGTAGCTTCTTTTCTTGGTTTGTCGCGGGAAACGCTGAGTCGTGTGAGACAGCAGAATACAAAGAAAAAGTAGCAGTTAATTCACTTTAATCCTTTTCATAATATCTGAAAATTCTATCCCGTCAAGAAAAGCGACAACTTCCGTGATTTTTCCGTTTTTCATTTTCATGTACCAGGAATAGGAAGAATGGTAGGGTTTATCATCCAATGCAACGGCATCACCGTCCCACAAAGCGATTACCATATCTTTATCAGCGAAAATATTTCTGACAGTCGGTTTTACCTTCACTTTAAATTTTTTATTTAAAGGAATAATTACTTCATCCAAAAACTGTTGTTTTGAAGTATAAACCTTAGAGTATGGCGTAGAGCCTGTAATTTCCCAATGCATATCGTCATTCAGAAGATCGAAAAAATTTCCGGTTCCGTTGTGCCAGTTTTCGAAGGCTTTTGTGATAATTTCTTTGTTTGAAGATTCTTCTTTGCTGTAATCCTGAGCATTTGCTGAAGTTGAAAAAATAATCATAGCGAATAGTGTTAGTAAAATTTTCATTAGAATTAATTTTAAGATTGATTTATTAAAGAAGAAAACAAACCCGAAAAATGTTCAGGTCTGTTTTCATTTCCAAAAATTATATGGTATTTTCCCAAGCTTTTAATTGGTGATCTTTTAGCATATCTTCAATCACTTTAGGAACCACATTTCTGAATTTTCCTTCGTCTGCAGGTACGATTTCGATCATACGGTCGATCATTTCCTGAGGATCCATTTTTCCTTCCGGAGTGGCAAAGAAATCATCAAAACCTTTACGTAAATCTGCTCTTTTTGTGAAATTCACATCATCATCCAACCAACGGAACGGATTGTCTGCCATTGTTTCGTTATAACCTGTATAATAAGCTCCCGGATTGATGGTCTGAACTTTAATTCCGTAAGATTCAAGTTCCTGCTGCATTGCTTCTGCAAAGGCTTCCAAAGCGTGTTTCGTCGAAACATAAGTTCCCCAATTTGCTGGGGTGAACAATCCTCCCATTGAAGAAGTGAACACCACTTTACCTTTTTTGCCTTCTCTTACCCATCTTTGAACAACACCTTGTGTAAGGACTAATGGTAAAAACACATTGACTTCATAATTTTTTCTTACAATATCAACAGGGATTTCCCAAACCGGTCCGGCTTCTCCCATTCCTGCGTTGTTCCAAAGGATATCAAAGTCCCATTTTAAAGCTTGTTTGATATCATACTGATCGGTAAGATCCAAACGCTCAACCCTGATTTTGTCTGATAAGCCTAACGCTGCGACTTCTTCGCGAAGGGGTGTTACCTGTGATGAAACATGTACTGTTGCGATAATATTGTGCCCGTTTTTAGCCATTCCGATGGCTGCTCCTTTTCCGAATCCTGTACCAGCTCCTGTGATTAAAATTGTTTTAGTTTCCATTGTTTTAAAATTTTAGTGATTAATTATTAAGTTTAAAGTTTAAATTTTTAATTATTGAATTAGTTTTGATTTAAAATTTCTGCCCCTGCTGTTGCGATCTGAAGATCTTCTGAAACAGCTCCTCCTGAAACTCCGATATATCCGATGATTTCGTTGTTTTTAAGAATGGGAAGCCCTCCCGCAAAACCGACTAAACCATCGTTAGTTGCTGTCATTCCGTAAGTTCCCGCTTCAGGTTTTAGATATTCGCCTACATTTTCGCTGCTTGTTCTGAAAAGGCTTGCGGTTTTTGCTTTTTTCATTGCGATATCCATTGATCCTAAAAACGCGCTGTCCATTCTTTCAAAACTTTTCAGATGTCCTGCAGTGTCAAGAATTGCAATGTTCACATTTACATTCAGTTGTATTGCTTTGGCTCTTGCCTGTTGCGTTACCTGTCTAGATTCATTGAGATTGATTTCCATACTATTGATTTTAAAATTTTTAAATTGTTGTTTCATTTTGTTATTGCAAAGTTGCATCAGATTCAGATGGATTTTTATAGGAAAAAAATGCACGTTTTTATGAAAATCAAACCTTGTAAAAAATTTTCACCTTTGTTATTTAATGAATTTTCAATTTAATTTCAAATAAAAAACAGACAAGTCGGTTTTTTTTAATTGAATTTTATTTATATTTGCATATGCGTAAAGAAAAACAAACATCAGTAAAGCAGAATATTATTGATACGGCTTCACAATTATTTTACAAGCAAGGTTACAGCAATACCGGTATTAATCAGGTAATTGCGGAATCTGGAGTTGTAAAATCTACGCTTTACACAGCTTTCAGATCAAAAGAAGATATCCTTATAGCCTATCTGGAATCAGCAGGTGCAGCTAATAATGAAGCGATTAAAAATGCAGTGGACAAATTTAGTGATCCCAAAGAAAAAATACTTTCCATATTTGATTACTTGACCGAATTGGTAACAGAGAAAGACTACTACGGCTGTCATTTTTTGAATATTGTTTCAGAAGTGCCGAAAGAAGATGAGCGCGTTCGAACGCAGGTAAAAAAACAGAAAAACTCTATCCGTCAGATCTTTAAACAAATCCTGGAACCAATTGGTAAAGGTGATTTAACCGATGAAATATACATCTTATTCGAAGGAGCACTTATCGGAAATAAAGTATATGATGATGTTTGGCCAGTTATCAGTGCAAAAAAAATTGTCGCAAAACTTTTAAACTAAAAGGGGTAGAAGTATCCTTTTTACTCAATAAAATAATTTCAGTTAAAAATTTCAGAGATAATAAAACAGACTTGTCTGTATTAATAATTTAAATTTATAAAAAATGAAAAATCAAGTAAAGCATTTAAAAACAAAAATTGATGACCTCAATGTATTCTATCGTGAAGCGGGTCCCAAAGACGCTCCGGTGATAGTATTGCTACACGGTTTTCCAACATCATCACATATGTATCGAAATTTAATTCCTATTTTAAGCAAAAAATACCGCGTAATTGCTCCGGATCTGATCGGTTTTGGATATTCGGATGCGCCTGATCATAAGACATTTGATTATACTTTTGATAATTTAACGAAGTATGTTCAGGGACTTATTGATCAATTAGGTTTAAAACGTTTTGCGATTCAGATTTTTGATTATGGAGCGCCTGTCGGTTTCCGTCTGGCTGTTGCAAATCCTGAAAAAGTTACAGGAATTATCACTCAAAACGGAAATGCTTACGAAGCGGGATTAAGCGGAGCCTGGGAAATTACTCAAAAATATTGGGCAGATCCGTCTGAAGAAAACAGAAATAATCACAGATCAATGTTGACTCCAAAAATGACCAGACAGCAGTATTTTACAGGAGTTTCCGACACAGCTTTGGTTGCTCCGGAATCATATACTCTTGACCAGTTTTTCCTTGATCGTGAGGGTAATGACGAAATTCAATTAGACCTATTTAAAAATTATGCAACCAATGTTGCACTTTACCCTACGTTTCATCAGTACTTCAGAGAAACACAGGTTCCTTTGTTGGCGGTTTGGGGAAATAAAGACCCGTTTTTTCTCCCGGCTGGTGCAGAAGCATTTAAAAATGATCTTCCAAATGCTATTGTAAAGTTTTACGATACAGGTCATTTCGCACTTGAAACGCATGTTGAAGAGATAGGTAATGAAATATTTCAATTCTTGGAAACACATTTATAAATGTCAAAATATCATCAAAAAATACGAGCTTTTCTTTTCGTTTAATCTTACCATTTGGAAAAATTGCTGCACAGAATAATGATACAATTCAGGTTCAAGAAGTAAAGTTTAAAATAAATTGAATTGATAAAAAAATAAGAGAGCTGTAGTGCTCTCTTATTCATATATTGTATTTTTAGAAACAGCTAAATAGAGTAGCTATTGTCTAATTTGCATAAGCAGACCTGTTTTGAAAAACATTCATACCTGCAATTTTATTATTGAGTGTATTATAAATGATCTCAACTGAAAAATAAGACACTTCATACAGTGCATATTTTAAGTTGTCAATGATTCTCTCATTCATGATGCGTCCCTGATTGACAACAACATTGTATTGAGTTTGCTGATCCGGTAAATTTTGAAAATCGTAATAAGAAATGTTCATAGCTGTTAATTTTTAATTGTTTATACATCTTACTATACAATTTCTTTACCAATATTCTCCAAATAATCATTTTGTGGTATCTTTAAATATTAATTTTTCGAAAATATTCGATTTAAGATTAAATTTTACTCAAAATCACTTCCCAATAATTTCCTCCCGATGGCGAATTCCCCATTCCGTAAGGTTGTTGATGATAGTTTGCAGAGTCTTTCCATGTGCTGTAAGTTCATACTGCACAGTTATGGGTTGGGTATCTAAAACAGTTCTTTTAATAAGTTTGTTGAATTCCAGTTCCTTTAATTCTTTACTCAGCATTTTGTTTGAAATGCCTTCTACATCGCTCAAAATATCGGAAAATCTTCTTTTATTGTAATAGCAGATTGATGAAATAATAGAAATTTTCCACTTTCCACTCAGCACATCCATTGAATCCTGAACAGCCATCATTTCCTTTTTATGTTCTTTCTCCACACGAGCTTTACATTCCATAAGATTACTTTTATGTTACGTCGTAACTTCAAGGTTACTGTTACTTTTCGTTACAAAGTTACTAAAATAAATTTCGATGATATAACTTTGCAGCTCAAACTTTAAATAAGTATCAAAATGAATAAATTAAAAGACAAAATAGCCCTTGTAACAGGAGCTTCTAAAGGAATAGGTGCTGCTATTGCTAAAAATTTTGCTGCAGAAGGAGCAAAAGTTATTGTAAATTATGCTTCAAGCAAAGAAGGAGCGGATAAAGTTGTACAGGCCATCAGAGACAATGGAGGAGTGGCTGTTTCGGTGCAGGGTGATGTCTCGAAAGAAGCTGATGTCATCAGACTTTTAGAAGAAACAAAAAATGAGTTCGGAGGTCTGGATATTTTAGTAAATAATGCGGGGATTTACGAATATTTGGCAATTGAGGATATTACGACTGCATCATTTCACAATCAATTCAATATTAATGTTTTAGGCTCAATTCTTACTATTCAGGAATCTTTAAAACTTTTTGGTAAAAAAGGAGGTAGTATTATCAATATCAGCTCTGAAGCAAGTAAAACTCCGCTTCCGACAGGTTCTGTATATTCGGCTACCAAAGCAGCTTTAGATGCTGTAACAATTGCTTTATCAAAAGAATTTAGCGGAAAAAATATTCGGATTAATTCTATTTTGCCGGGCGTTGTAGATACAGAAGGTTCAAATAGTGCCGGATTTATCGGCAGTGAAGCTGAGAAAAAATTAGTTGCCAATACACCGCTTGGTCGTACAGGTCAGCCGGATGATATTGCAAAAGTTGCAGTTTTCCTTGCTTCAGATGATGCAGCCTGGATCACAGGAGAAAAAATTTCTGTTTCGGGAGGAATTTACGGCTTGTAAAATTTAGATCTAATATATTTTAAATGGACCGGCTTTTCTTTGAGAAAGGTCGGTTTGTATTTGATGTAAAGTCAAAATTTACAATGAAATTCAAATATTTAAAAGCTTATAATATTAAAATATTTTTACATTTTATCTATTCATAACATATTATATTCTGTATATCCGATGAAAAAACTCTATAAAATTAATAATAAATTAAAAAACAATAATTTATATAAAAAAGATAAATCAAATTAAAAATAATTATGAAATAAATTATATAAAAACAATTAAATCGAAATTTAAATTCAGATATATAGCTGAACACTTTAAAATCAAATAAGTAACTTTGTAGTGAATTAATATTAAAACTTTTTATAATGAAAATTAAATTTAAAGCTTTGTTTCTATTATTATTCCTTGCAACTATCTTTTCATCAAAGATTAAAGCTCAAACGCCTACATGCCCAAGCTGGGGACCATATCTTGAAGGTTTTGATTTGACCAATTCTGGAGAACTTTGGTATTCGGAAACGATGGCAGATAATACCTGCAAAAAAGTAAATACCTATTATTCTACTCTTAATTTTTCTTTAGGTCCGAGGGGTGGTTATGCAGGAATTCAGTATAAAGCCAATGAAATTTACAATAACATTTTCTCAATGTGGGACCTTCAAGATTCTCATGCACCGCAGTGTACAACAGAATATGTGGCTCCGAATACCTATGTTGATGGTTTTGGAGGAGAGGGAACAGGCCTTCATACCGATAATCCGATGCCGTGGACACCAGGGATCTGGTATGCAACCGTTGTCAGAAGATGGTCGATCGGAGATGGGAAAACCAGAATTGGATTCTTTATGTATAACTACGCAACTCAAGAATGGAAACATTATGTAACAATCATTACTCCTGAAGATAATGCTAAATTTACGGGAACAAAACTCGGAGGTTTTGTAGAGAACTGGAATTCCGCGGCAAGTAAAGCTACCCGTTGCGGATATTTCAGAAACTTTTGGAGCATGAATGCACAGGGAAGCTGGTCGAAACCTGCAAGATATACTGCAGCGGCAGGAATAGGTTCTTGGGGAGCAGAGGCTGCGTTTAATAACACTGCCATTAAAATAACATCTTGCGGAACCGCTCCGGCTCCTATAGGCAGTTCTGTTACTTTTAATTCAATCACTCAGGATGGTACCAAGCCAAGTACAGCTTTGCCGATTACGGTGACTACAGTTACGCCTTCTTATAATATTGGTAATAATTCGATAAATATAACTTGGGCAAACTCAGAAAATACAAGTCCACAACTTTCTTACAAAGTATCTTTATATTCGGAAGCCAGTTGGGAAAATTCATATACGCCGATTGCGGTTGTTACAGGAATTCGTCCAGATCAAAGAAATGCTTCAATACCACTTCCTGCTCATTCTCAACCTGGAAAATACTACGTGAGTGTCGTGTTGGAAGATATCTTTAAGCAGACTTCTAATTTTGGATATAATTCAATTGATATAAGTTCTACAGATCCAAATCCGCAGCCCAATGTTTATTACCGTATAAAGAATGTAGGAAGTGGTAAATATATTAGTCCAGCAAATTATAGTAACAATTCTAATACATATTTAAATCAGCAGACATGGAATAATAATTTAGCCCAACAGTGGAAATTTGAAAGTACAGGAAGTAACTATGTAATTGTAAACCGTTCTTCAGGTCTGGCTATAGACGTTTCTGGAGGAAGTATAAATAACGGGAATACCCTTATTCAATATTCTAGACATAATGGAGCCAATCAGCAATGGATTGTAAAGCCTTATATTACCGGACAGTATACTATTGCAAGTGCATTATCAAATATAAAACTGATGGATAATCCCGGAAATTCACAAAATATAGGGACTAATATTGTAATTTGGGACAAGAATATGAATAATAATCATGGTGGTGTGAATCAACTTTGGATTTTAGAACCAGTAATAGCAGCAGATACAACGCCAAATAATTCTGGAGATATAACTGTAGAAAATACCGTTACATTATATCCGAATCCCGTAAAGCAAGGAGAAACTCTTTATATCAATCTTCCTGAGCAGGAAAATTTCGCATTGAAGATTGTAAATATTGAAGGTTTAACAGTGAATACACAAAATGTGAGAGATGGAAAAGCGTATGTTTCTACTTCTGGTTTAAGAAGCGGAGTTTATTTTTATTACGCTAAAAGTGCTACCCAAACTATTTCAGGGAAGTTCACAATACAATAATATTTAATTTATTATTTTGTGTGTTAGCGAAAGAAAAAATTAATCAAGGCTCAGATTTTATAATCTGAGCCTTTTTCAAAAAATTATTAATTTTTATAATATATTTTGCATAATCACAACGAATATACCATCAATAGAAAAGAAACAAATTTAGGAAAGATTAGATATTTTAAAAATACATAATACACTCAATTTAACATAATATAAATTATAGGACTTTATTTATTCCAGACATAGGAGAGTCCTTTATCTCAATTTCACATTTTTTGACCTTTTTGATTTTAAATAAATCTTCAACAATTGCACTAATTTAAATCGCTGAGAATCCGTTATAAAATTTAAAACTGATCCAATATCAATACAAGTAAAATTAAAGGCCCATATTTCTTACAAAAAAAATCAAAATTAAATTTATTAATAAAAATTTGTGTAGTTAAATAACTTCATTTAAATTTGTAGTCAAATAACTTCATAATGAATTTAAGACGAGATGTTTTTCAGGCTATTGCAGATCCTACGAGAAGATCAATTCTCATGCTGGTCGCAACGCAATCGATGACTGCCGGTGCCATAGCTTCGAACTTTGATACAGCCAGACCTACCGTTTCAAAACATTTACAGATCCTTACAGAATGTGAATTATTAAAACCTGAGCAAAGCGGTAGAGAAATTATTTATCATTTAAATCCTGTTAAAATGAAAGAAATCGCTGATTTTATCGAGCCATTCCGTGAAATGTGGGATGACAGATTCAATAAACTTGAAAGCATTATGAAAGCTTACCAAACCAAAAAATAAACAATATGGAACGTAAAACAAAGATCAACGCAGAAGACGGAAAACAGGAAATCCAGATTATCCGTGAGTTTGATTTGCCTGTCGAATTACTTTTCAAAGCTTACGTTGAACCTGAAATTGTGGAACAATGGATGGGAACAAAAATAATAAAACTTGAAAGCAGACAACACGGCAGCTATCAGTTCGAAACCTCAAATCCACAAGGAGTTGTCGTTTTCAAATCCAACGGAACCATCCACGAATTCATTGAAAATGAAAAAATTACAAGAACCTTTGAAATGGAAAATACACCTTTTCCCGTTCAGCTTGAGTTCTTAGAATTTGAAAAACTGACCGATCAAACCAGTAAACTTACCATGCATGTGATTTATAAATCAGTCGATATCAGAGATCAGATTTTGAAATTACCTTTTGCACAGGGCATCAATTTGGCTCACAACAGATTACAGCAAACCGTTCAAAAATTAGTATGAAGTTAGTTATAAAATTCACACTTCACGATTGACAATTGACCACGTTAGCAATTACTTATTATCTATGAACTATGAATCCTAAAGTTGATTTTTTCTTTGACCAAGCCAAACAATGGCAAAAAGAATTTGAAAAATTAAGAACAATCCTTTTAGACACCGGACTTGAGGAAGATTTAAAATGGGGTTGCCCGTGTTATACTTATCATGGCAAAAACATCGTTTTGATCCACGGATTTAAAGAATACTGCGCACTCCTACTCTTTAAAGGCGCTTTATTGCAAGACACTGATAAAATTTTAATTCAACAAACTGAAAATGTGCAGGCTGCGAGACAAATTCGTTTTACAAAACTTCAGGAAATTGTTGATTTAGAAAAAATCATCAAAAATTATGTGTATGAAGCAGTTGAAGTGGAAAAATCAGGAGTAAAAGTCGAAATGAAAAAGACCAAAGAATTTGAAATGCCTGAAGAGTTTCAATCAAAATTAGATGAAAATTCAGCACTAAAAGAAGCTTTTGAAGCCTTAACTCCCGGAAGACAAAGGGCTTACCTACTCTATTTTTCATCAGCAAAACAAGTCAAAACCCGCGAATCAAGAATCGAAAAATATATTCCGGAAATTCTACAAGGCAAAGGCATAAATGATTAATAATCAAAAAAAATAAATATGGAAACACAAACTAAATTACAGAAAAGGAACAAAATCATCTATTGGATTTTCACCATTTGGATGTCTCTCGGAATGGTTTCTACAGCCATCGTACAGCTTTTAAAACACAAAGATGAAGTCGAAAATTTCACAACATTAGGTTATCCAACTTATTTAATGACCATCATAGGTGTCTGGAAAATTCTGGGAGTTATTGTTGTACTTCTTCCAAAACTCCCGTTAATAAAGGAATGGGCGTATGCAGGATTTTTCTTTGTGATGTCCGGAGCAGTGATTTCGCACCTTATCGTTGGTGATCCGGTTGGCAGAGTTCTTCCGGCAGTTTTACTGTTTGTATTAGTGATTATCTCCTGGTATTTCAGACCGGCAGACAGAAAAATTTCTTATATTTAAAATTACACAAATCAGCCACAATGAAAAACAATAAAAAATTATCTTCCGAACAGAGTTCTTCATTATTAAAGATTTTGCAGTCACGCTTTGAAAAAAATATGAATCGTCACAAAGGTCTCGACTGGGAAAAAATTCAGGCAAAATTGGAAAAAAGCCTAGAAAAACTTTGGTCTTTAAACGAAATGGAAGAAACTGAAGGCGAACCTGATGTTATCAAGTATGACAAGAAAACCGATGAATATATTTTTGTCGACTGTTCACCCGAAAGTCCCAAACGCAGGAGCCTTTGCTACGATTATCAAGCCTGGGAGGCAAGGAAAGCCAATAAACCCGAAAGTAATGTCATTGACAAAGCTCTAGAAATGGGCGTTGAGCTTTTAACCGAGGAACAATATCGTCATCTTCAGGAACTTGGAAAATTTGATTTGAAAACTTCAAGCTGGATAAAAACTCCTGCTGAAATCCGCGAACTTGGCGGTGCAATTTTCTGTGACAGACGTTACAATATGGTTTTCACATATCACAACGGCGCAGATTCTTATTATGCTGCAAGAGGTTTTCGAGGTTTGCTGAAAGTGTAGGAAGTTATAAGTTATCAATTGTGAGTTATGAGTTTTCTTGTAACTCATTTTTTTTAACTTACAATTTTTACTTCTACAGGAAAATATATTCGGCTGCAAATCTTTTAAGCGATTCTCAGCAATTAGGAAAACTTTCAATAATTAAATTATGAATTCAAATTTTAAATCAATAACCTTTTCAGATTGAAAAATTATTTTTTATTAACATTTATGATTAAATATAAATAGTATTGCTATTTTAGTGCACGAAATTTGATTAACTATAATTAAAAGGTATGAAAAAATTGATCTTGTTAAGTTCGTTATCCGTTTTCTTAATGAACTGTAATAAAAAAGCTGAAGCGCCTGTCGCAGAAATAAAGCCTGATTCAACGGCAATCACAGAACCCGTTGTTGATACTTTAGGAGCAAAATCATTCTGCTATATGGGCGTAACAGGAAAAGATACTGTTTTTGTGAGTATTGATGATAATCTGGGAACAATCACCGGAAAAATGGCTACTAAAAACAGTGAAAAAGACAGTAATGAAGGGACTTTATCAGGAATGAAATCAGGAGATACCTTGAGATTAACCTACGAATTTACTTCAGAAGGAACAAAAAGTACCAACGATATTTACTTCCTGCAGAAAAACAATTCATTAATCGAAGGAATCGGAGAAAGAGACGCACAAACCGGCACCAAATACGCCAACGAAAACAAAATTAAGTACGAAGGCGGAAGAAATCTGAAAACTGCAGACTGTAAAGTCGTTGCAGAAGCTTTGAAATAAAATTCAACAATCTAAATAAAAATGCAACCCAATTCGGTTGCATTTTTTATGATATATTTTAAGTTTAGACATTTAATTATCAATTCTTAATTATCTACTTCCCTCTTTATTATTTCAATAAAATCATTCACGGCTTCGTCATTGGTATTCCAGGAAGTGATCAGACGAACGGCTGAAAAATTTTCGTCAATTTTCTTCCAAACATAAAATTCAAACTTTTCTAATAATTTCTCGATCAGATTATTGCTTAAAATCGGAAAAATTTGGTTGGTATAAGTATCAGAAAGAAAAGTAATCTCTTTTTTTTTCATAGCATTTTTAATTTTCATGGCCTGTTGATTCGCATGTTTTGCGAGATCAAAATACAGATCATCTTTCATCAGTTCCAAAAACTGGATTCCTAACAACCTCCCTTTCGCCAGCAAAGCTCCTTTCTGTTTAATATTAAAAGCAAAATCCTTCTGAAGTTCCTGATTATTAATAACAATCGCCTCTCCTATCAACGCTCCGTTTTTTGTTCCACCCAAGTAGAAAACATCGGTTAGTTCGGCAACTTTTTCCAGCGTAAGGTCACTGATTTCTGCGGTTAGGCCGTGTCCCATTCTTGCTCCGTCCATGAACAGATACAAATTATTTTCTTTACAGAATTGAGAAAGATCTTCCAATTCTTTTAAGGTATAAATAGTTCCTAACTCCGTAGAATTCGAGATATAGACTAATTTCGGCATCACTTGATGCGGAACATTTTTATGGCTTTCCAAAACAGGAATGATGTCTTGCGGAGTTAATTTCCCGTCTTCTTTTTCAATACTTAGAATTTTGTGTCCGGTTGCTTCGATTGCTCCGGTTTCATTATTTAAAATATGTCCGGTTGATGCAGAAATAGCACATTGGTAAGGTCTTAAAATTGAAGATATTACTAGTAAATTTGCCTGAGTTCCTCCTGAAACAAAATAAACGTCCGAGTCTGGATTGTTGATCTTTTGCTTAATTAATTCTTTCGCCTGTAAAGAATATTGATCTTCTCCGTAACCTGCTTGCTGATCAAGGTTATACCGTAAAAGTGCTTCTAAAATATGGGGATGACAACCTTCTGAATAGTCGTTTTTAAATGAAAATTTCATAGATCAAAAATAAAAAAAGTTAAACTAACAAGCATAAATAATTAATAAAATTTTGTTAGATTTGTATTGAAAATCATCTAACATTTTGAAAACAACATTAACAGAAGAGAATTATCTGAAGGCTTTGTTTCACTTAGTTGACAATGAAGGAAAGGTGACTATTAATGAGCTCAGTAAGTTTTTAAACGTAAAAATGCCGAGCGTTAATAATATGATGAAGAAATTTGCAGACAAAAGCTGGGTAATTTACGAAACGTATAAACCACTGAGAGTCACCGATAAAGGCAAAAGAGAAGCTGCACTTGTCGTAAGAAAGCACAGGCTTACCGAAATGTTTTTGGTTAAAAAAATGAACTTCGGCTGGGAAAATGTTCATGAGATTGCAGAACAGCTGGAACATGTTCATTCTCAGGTGTTTTTCGATAAAATGGATGAAATTCTAGATTATCCTAAATTTGATCCGCATGGTGAGCCAATCCCTGACAAAGATGGAAATATCATTGCCCAGGATTTACAGAAACTGAGTTCGTGCAATGTCGGCGAAACCGTTATTTTTGCTTCTGTAACGCTATCTGATGACGCTTTCCTGAATTATTTAACGGAAAGAAAACTGCTTTTAAATACCAAAATCAAAATCACTAAAATTGAAAATTTTGATAAATCCGTAACTGTTGAAGTTAATGGAAAACAGGAAGTTTTAAGCAGAAAAGCAACTGAGAAAATATTGGTAAAAAAATAAATTATATTTTAAACCATGAAGATTTATTTAAGAAGTTGAGAATATTAAGGTAGCTTCGCTTTAAGCATAAAACTTAAAATCTATGTATTATTTTTAATTAAGCTTAACTTCTTAAATAAATCTTAATGGTAAAATTTTTACTTCAAGCTATTTTTTAAAATCTCTGAAACTTTTTCAATTTCTTCCATCGTATTAAAATAATGTGGTGAAAGTCTTACTATTCCATTGATGTTTTTATTAGTAAAATCAATCAAAGCGGAGTTTTTGTAAGTCACGGAGAAAAATATATTGTTTTCCTTAAGAGCTCGTTGAATATTTTCAAGATCACCATCAGGACCACAAAATGTGATGATGCTGCTCAATTGATTTCCTATATCCCAAATTTTGAAACCACTGTTTTGAAGATTTGCTCTAAGCTTTTCTGAAAGTTTTTTGTTGTAATTTTCTATTATATCTAAACCGATAATATTGGCATACTTAATAGCTTCCATAAAGCCTAGCAACGAACCGTAAGAAATTTCCCAATGCTCAAACCTTTTTGCTGTTTTGAATAGTTCGTAGTCATCATATTCTGACCAATGAGCTCCTCTCATATCCAATAATAACGGAGCATAATTTTGTTCTAAAACCCGATCCGATACATATAAAAATCCTGTTCCTCTCGGTCCTCGCATGAATTTTCTTCCGGTCGCCGTTAAGAAATCACAACCGATTTTTTCAACATCAACAACCATCTGACCGATTGACTGACAAGCATCAACCAGATATAAAACATCATATTGGCGGCAGATTTTTCCAACACCTTCTACATTTTGAATCAATCCGGAATTGGTGGGAATATGAGTAACTGCAACCAACTTTGGATTGTGTTGTTTGATTAAATTTTCCAGGTCTTCCAAATCTAATTCATTATCTGAAAGGTTTTTCGTTCTTATGACTTTTACATTTAATTTTTTCTGCAAAGAAATAAAAGTGATCTGGTTAGAAATATAATCATCAACGGTTGTAATAATGCAATCTCCTTCTTTGAAAATAATGCTTGACAAAGCCTTTACGTATGCATCTGTAGCGCTTGTCGCAAAAGCAATATTGGAAGATTTACAGTTGATCATTTTTGCTGTTTCTTCATAAAATTCTTCCAGTAAAGTTGCATTGCGGTTGGCAATTTCATATCCTCCGAACTGCTCTTCCTGACGAAAATAATCAACCATTGATTCTACAACAACATTTGGCATTAATGATGAACCGGCATTGTTGAGAAATATTTTATTATCGGATAATCCTTTTGTGTCTTGTCTTATTAGGTCTAAATTCATTTTTTTAATTTTTTTCTGACCTGTCATTCTGACGCAGAAAGAATCTATATATTTTTATTTTCGATGTTTAGATTCCTACGGAATGACAAAGTGAATGGAGATTTTAAATTACACAATTTTATACAAAAAATCCCGAAATTTCAATAACGGGATTTATATTTTTTAGTTTTAATTTGCATTAATCTAAAACACTCCAACCTCTCTTCGGATTGTTGTTTGAAGAAACTTCCTGTTCATTAACAATGATATTTTCTTTTCTCTGACCGATGTAATCCAGCTCGCTCAATTTAGAGAAAATCGTTTC
>Ga0157375_10000870_pt1 | contig 26284 bp, 30 predicted proteins | sample M35metaG_FD_115311 | JGI IMG/M metagenome (GOLD analysis project Ga0157375, IMG submission 115311) | Miscanthus rhizosphere microbial communities from Kellogg Biological Station, Michigan, USA - M3-5 metaG | ecosystem: Host-associated > Plants > Roots > Rhizosphere > Soil | place: USA: Michigan... | reverse complement strand
CGCACAGCAACAATTTATCAGCGAAGGCAAGATTGAATACGAACGAAAGACCAACCAGCACGCATTTTTGGATGAGAATAATATGTGGGACGAGATGGCGAAGAAAGACCTTCCGAAATTTGTGACCTACTACCAGGATCTATATTTCAAGGGAAATCGGACTCTATATCGCGTGGGTCGCGAACCCGACCAGGTGCAGCGTAAATCCTGGAGTGTGTTGGATCCGGACGAAGTGATCGCCAGCAATCTTGACAGTGGTTCTGCTATATCGCAGAAGAGTTTTTTTATGGACACCTACCTCATCAGTGATTCCATCAGGCGCATTGATTGGAAGATCAGTCCGGAGATACGAAAGATCGCTGGTTTCGATTGCCGTAAGGCCACGGGTAAGGTGCTTGATTCTATCGTTGTGATTGCATTTTACACGGATGAAATCGTTACTTCCGGCGGTCCGGAATCGTTCGCTGGTTTGCCCGGCATGATCCTTGGCATTGCGATTCCCCGCATGCATACCACCTGGTATGCTACCAAGTTAGAACTGGTGCCGGTAAAGGAATCCGAGCTCACAGCACCGAAGAAGGGCAAGAAATACAAGGGTCCTGAATTCCGTCATGACCTGCACGATCTGCTCAAAAACTGGGGTGATGAGGCACAGAAGATGGTGTGGCAACTGGAATTGTAGTGAAACTCAATTCGGCAGCATTATGTTTTCCTCTTCCACCTCTTTAAGATAAAAAGCAACAAATGTTAATGCCTCGTCCTTTGACACGTTGTCGAAGTGCAGGATTGTTGTATCCTTCGGTTCATAAAATGCATCCCCCTCTTTCAGGATCATCTGCTCCCCTCCTTCAATTTGGAATAAAACGAGACCGGAGACCACGTAACCCAACACCGGAAAGTGATGCAGATGTTTAGGGACAACCTGGCCGGCCGGGATAATCTCCTCCCTGATATCCGCGAGGTTTACCTTTAGATACATCAATGCGTCCAACAGATCCGTTCTGGTAACATCATTTTGCTGTGCCATCGTAGTAGTTATATTAAATGTTAAAAAGAAAATTACTACCGTTAACAGCAGGTATCTCATCATTGATCTTAAAACAAATTTATCTAGATAAATGGCGTGTTTGAGCGCCAACTAGCAGATTGCGACTTAGAGTGAATGAGTGGAATGGTTTGGATTGGCGGTGGGCGTTCGTGCAATATTTATTTCTTCTTGCTCCCTCCTTTTAACACTTCATTATATGCAGAAAGGAGCGCTTCCTGCAGAATATTCATGTCTACCTTGTCAAGCTCAAATGTAGTAGCACCCCTGTCTCCCCATTTATTGGGAACAGGGTAGATATTCCTCTTGTCCATTTCACAAAACACAGTCTGCTCGGCTGGTGTTAAAAAAGCATTGGCCGTGTTGTTCGTGTCGAGATAAGTGCAGAACATTCGTTTCCCGGAAATTTTAAATCCTATTCTTTCAAAGTGAGTCACCGACTCTGTACCAGGAAATGAAAGTGCCAATTTTGCAAACTGTTCACCCGTTATCATATTTGAAAGAATGTTGAGTCTTCAGAAATAGTTATGATCATCATCCACAGCCCTTGAAACCCAGTTTGGAGCGAGATTGGTTCTTTCTCTTAACATCAAATTTAATTGCGCGGCATGGTGCTGAACGTGTCGCATGTTGTAAAGCAGGATTTCCAGGGTTGAATAATTCCTGCGACTTTGCTTTTCAATCCAACGCTCGTGGACATTTTGTTCAGTCAGATTTTCGATGATATGCCGGCATTTTCTGCGGCAGCTTTGCAGGTAGTCCAGCAATTCCTCCTTCGTGTAAATCCTATCGGGCTTGATATCGTCCACCGCATCGGGCGCCATCTCAGCAGGACCAATGATCGTAAATGGCAGCGACGAATTAAAATCTTCCGGCGGTTTCGTAAGATAATAGTCAAGAAAAACCAAGGTGTGATAGGAAAGATAGAAGAAGCGTAATTGCGAGTTCCAGTAATCTTCCGGCCAAAGTTCAATAGCATTCTTGAGCATATCGATGCTGGCGCCGAATTGCTTCCAAAGGCTTTCTTTCAGAACTTCGATCATGTTGCAGGTTTTATAAAGAAAACATCAGTTGAACGAGCTCCCTCCATTTTAGCCATGACTTCATCCTTAAAGTCTCGATCCCTTGATCAGCATGGCGGATTTGATGGATTGCTCCTTGAGATGAAGAAATTTCTTTCTTTCTTCATCATGCATATAATTTGCAAAGTCATTCTCTGTGTCAAATTCCACCAGGTGAATTTCATAGGGCTTCTCGAAGTCGCTTTCAATATAAGTTTCATTGGTGGGCCTTAGCCTGAATAATAACCTTCCATTGTACTTAGGAATCGAAGGAATGGCAATGGACTCGAATTGATCAAAAACCGATTCCTGGCCTTCCTTAATGTAGATCAGTTGTGTGATGAAGATCATCTCCTAAAAATTATTGTTTTACCTCTCCCAACAACATGTAGCCGGCTATTTGCAAACCCGCCTTCAGAAGCGTTGCGCGCGAAGCCAGGTTATCCATACCCGTTCGAGCGGCCGGCACGCGTCCGAAAAGATAACACTCTCTTTTCAGTTCCTGTATCAAATAACTGCCCAATCCCTTTCTGCGCTGATCCTCCCTCACTTCCATATACAAATCGGCAAAAGGAAAATTATAATGAAGCAGGAATCCGCCGGTTGCCACGATCTCCTTTTCTTTCTCCAACACAAAATCACCCAGGGGCTCAGCCTTGTGTTCAAATGGCTCATCCGTTTCAAGGCGCTTTCTGAATACAACATGATCCAGCGAAAGACTTGTTGTTACTCCTTCTTTGAACAAAATGGTGTCAGAACTAATATTCCTTCCAAATTCGACGAGCATTGAGGTGATCAGCAGATCGTTGCTCTGGCATTCTATCAATCTGACTTTTGTAAAGCGTAACAACTCCAGAAATGCGACCGACGCCAATCCTCTGAAACTGGGAATGATATAAAATTCAAAAATTGTGTCGCGATTTTTGCGATCCTCATGCCCCATCGTTGAGCCATAGCCGATTGCCTGGCTATCCTTTGTGACCAGGTAGCTGTCGGACCAGCCCCTTTCGTGCTGGGCATTATACCTGATTTGGAAATTATTTTCCTGCATAAACAGGCTGCGCATTGGAAGAATCTCCGGCAGCTCTGCTTTCGTTATCATGATTCCCATTCTTTCAGCTTAGAAAACATTGTATAATTTCCAATAGGAAAAGAGTGCGATTAAAATCAGGTAGGATAAACTGTTCAATGAAAAAATAAACTTCGCAAATTTACCCCAATCAGATTTTCGTACAACACTGATATTTTTCAAAAGCACCGGAATAAGGGCCAAAAGCAAGGCAAATGGGATATAGGCGGCAATATTAAGGATGGAAAATTTCCAGTCGTGGTAAGGAGAGGGGAAATAAAATATGGGTTGATTGCGAATCAGAACGTAACAATAATAGCCCAGCAGTGCACTCAATAAGCCGAGGAAAAGTTTAAGATTCCTGTTCTCAATGGTCCTTCTATAGAACAGGAAGCCAGCTAAAAAGAATAGGGAAGAAAATCCAAGAAATACAGCCAAACCAAGCAGCGTCAGTTGCATCCATACATTATTCTGAGGTGTTTGAAACGATGTGAGTCTTTTGTATTCCGCATTCGGTGGAAACAAACTGGTCATCTCAAATTTGTGATCGCCTTTCGCCAACTCCTCCTTAAGATTAAAATCTCTTACTGTTTTGAAGTCATGATAAAAATAGAGGTGTAATTCGCCCTTATCCAGGTCCGCAACATAAGAATACATGGTGCCATCACCAATTTTCTCACGGCATTCGTGCATGGTGTCTGTCAGCGCATAACAATAATTTCCAGCGTAGTCGTTCGGGTGATTTCGAAGAAAGACCTCTCCCCTTTTGTAGCGTGCGAAATCCAGTTTTTGGTCTTCAGAAGTGTTCGAGGGACAGAAATTGGCGATGATGTATTTGCTGTCGCTGCCCGAAATCATGGTGTCGGGCTCAATGACAAGGTATTTGCCGCTCCTATCGGAAAACATCAATACCGAAGCATTAAAAGGTGTTCTGTTGAATTGACCCGCGTACGCTTTCACCTCATCAACAGACTGGCAATTCTGCATGATCTCCTTCACAAAAGCAGTTGGATCCTTCAGTGATTTCTTCGCGGGGTCTGGCATCACCGGCTTCCGGTATATTGTGAGCCCGTCGAAAGCAAGTCCGGCTTCATTCATGCCTCCCTGTGGAAATCCATCACCGTATCCTACATAGACGGCGCCAAATTTTCCGAAGGTTTTGTTTTCAAACCAAATTCTCGACCCCAGTCTCCAGCTGTCTTCATTACTCCCCAAAAAACTGTGACCATTAATGGTCACCTTGCACATGCTGCAGGCGAGGCACTCCGCAAATGTCGCCATTGCAAACACCGTGAAAAGGCACCTGAAGAGTCGAGCTTCAATTTTCATTCGGCTATCATAACTCCAAAATGGCTGATTATATTAGGACCCATTTCAAAAACTTAAGTTAATACAAGTTACTATCGTCACCCACCTCCCAAATTATGCCAGGGAAGCCTGTACGATCTGTTCGATATTTAATTTCCGCATGGACATAAATGCTTGTGCCGCCTTCCCAGCCTTCGCAGGATCCGTCATGATGGAACCCATGATGGAGGGAATAATTTGCCAGGACACGCCAAATTTATCCTTCAACCAACCGCACATACTTTCCTGTCCGCTTTCTGTGAGCTTTTCCCAATAGTAGTCAATCTCGTCCTGGTTATCGCAAAGGATCGTAAGCGAAATCCCTTCACTGAAGCCAAATTGGTGCGCTGCAGCGCTTTCCATCAGCATAAATTTCTGATTATTCAGGCTTATCTGTGCATGTTTGATCCTGCCTTCCTCATCTGGCGATTCGCCTTTCCCATAACGCAGGATGCCCTCGACATTTACATTTTTAAATATAGACGAGTAGTGTGTGATAGCTTCATCCGCTCTGCCGTATTGTTTTCCCACAAACATCAGGCAGGGAGTAAGTTTTTGTCCCACATCGCTTAGCTTGCCCAGGCTGATTTGCCAGGATACGCCAAACTTGTCGTTTATCCATCCATACTTTTCGCTCCAGGGATACTTGTCTAATGGCATCAGCACCATTCCTTCTTTACTAAGTGTATTCCAGGCCCGATCAAGTTCATCCGCTTTTTCGCAGATATAATAAAATGAAATGGAGGGATTCGGCTTGTACATGGGTCCGCCGTCCAGCAGTGTGAGACTCTGTCCGTTCACATCAATCGCCGTTACAATCGGCGACTGCGCGGTGATCTTAGCATTTTCGAATGCCGCGCAATATAGATTAGCAGCTTCTCTCGCCTGGTTGTTGTACCAGAGACAGGGTGTGATATTCTCTTTCATAAAATTTTTTTTACAAAACTACGATCATGCTGAAGGGGTAAAATAGAATAAAACCGACAACATCAATCATCCTTCCGAAGTCCGGATTTCAAATAATCGTTTGGCGTGATGCTGGTAAATTCCTTGAATGAACGGATAAAATGACTTTGATCGGCAAATCCATTCTCGTATGCCACATCGGTTAGCTTCCTGAATTTTTTTGACCTTACCTGGGTAAAACTCTGTTCGAATTGGCAGATCCGCCGGTATTGATTGGGTGTTACGCCTACATATTTTCCGAACATCCGCTGGAAAGTCCTTTCACTAAGTTGCAATTTCGCCAACAACTCCGACAAAATATCCGTGCCCGGGTTGTACATAATCAGATCCGTGGCCTGCCGGATGATTTCGCAGTTATTTTCATTTTCCTTCAATTGTATTAGTAATAACTGGTCGAGCACTTGCATTTTTTTCTGTGTGGTTGAGGCGTAGGTCAATTGGATGCGAAGTGCGTTTGCCTTGTGCGGATTCCAATTTCTGAGATCGATGGGAGAATCTGTAACCCGTTTGGCCGCAACATTGAAAATAACGGGCAATGCGAAGGGCCTGAAAAAATAAGCGATAATGGTTGTCTGGGTGCCAAGCGTCCAACTTTCGGGCGGCGTTGATTTGCCATACAACATCAGCTCCTGAACTGTTTCGTGCTGGCTCTCTTCTTTATCTGTCTTACACAAAAGGGCGGGCATACCATTGGTAACGATCGGCAGACTGGCAGGGTCTGCGTTGGAAAAACCCTCTAGAACCAGTACTGTCCTCACGTAAGCCGTCAAGGCGGAGTCTGGCGTTTGATACCAATACTTCATAAAATTTACAGGTATTCGATAGCCCGAAGCTAGGCAATTCCTATTCTGTCCGCAAACTCTTTACCGGGTTTGCAATCGCCGCCTTTACGGCCTGGAAACCAAGCGTGGCAATAGCAATGACCAACGTCCCGATCCCGGCCATGGCAAAGATCCACCAACCGAGATGAATGCGGTAGGCAAAATCTTCCAGCCACCTGTTCATCGCCACCCATGAAACGGGGATAGCTACCAGCATAGAAAGGAACACAACTTTCAACAGACTTCCCGTCAACAGCGATACCATGCTGCCCACACTTGCGCCAAGTACTTTGCGAATCCCAATTTCCTTTACGCGTTGACCCACAGTGAAGGTGATCAATCCAAATAAACCCAGGCAGGCAATGCAAATGGTTAAGAGGGTGAACCCAAGGAGCACCTTACCCTGTTTCTGTTCTGCGTTGTACTGAGCGGCAAAATTCTGATCAAGGAAGTGAAAATCAAATGGAGAAGCCGAGTCAAATTTCCTGAAGGTCTGGGAAACGAATGCAATTCCCTTCGAAAGGTTTTCATCACTCAGGCGCACGTAGATATTGTCCCGGTCTTCAGCGCGCTTAGGGAGTTCCATGATCATTGGCTCAATCTTATGTTGCAGAGAATAAATATGAAAATCCTTTACCACGCCAACGATGTTTGAAACGTGAAATTTCCCCGTCGAGTCTTTTCCTCGCGAAATTCGCTTACCCCTGCTGGTGGCCCAGCCCTGCCTTTTGATGAACGCCTCATTGACCACCACATCATTGCTGTCGGACGGGATGTTTGTTGAAAAATTCCGACCCTCAACCATCTGGATCTTCATGGCAGGAATAAAATCTGCATCAATCGTAAGGCCATAGGCAAGGTTCGAGTGTTCATCAAACACACCATTCTTTTCCACCGAGTAATCCATCATGCCAATATTGTTATTGCCGATGGGATTACCTGCGGAAGCCACTGACTTCACCATGGGACTCTGCAAAAGCGCTGCCCGAAATCCGGGCACGCTACGACGCAAGTCCTTTGAGTCGAGGTGGAAACTAAGCATTTGCCTTTTATCAAATCCCAGGTCCGTATTCAGAACATAATTTAATTGAAGGTAAATAACCATCGAAGTGGTGATCATAATGACCGTTACCGCAAATTGGAACATCACCAGTGATTTCCTGAACATCGTTTGCGCCTTCACGTTACCTAATTGATTTTTCAATGCAGGGATGGTTTTGAACCTTGACAGGAAGAAAGCAGGATAAATTCCGCCGATTAAACCGGCCAACAGCGTGAAGGCCAGCATGCCCATGAAGGTGGGTCCAATACCAAATCGCCAAACTGAGAGCTGCTTACCCGCAACATTATTAAACAGGGGCATTGCAAGGCTGGTTAGCATCGTGCTGATAGCAGCAGCGATCATGATGGTGATGAGCGACTCGGTCAAAAACAGGGCCACCAGGCTGCTCCTGCTGGAACCAATTATTTTTCTCACAGCCACTTCCCGCAGGCGCACCGAAGCCCGCGCGGTCGTGATATTAATATAATTGATGAATGCGATGATGAGAATCAGCAAGGCCACAATCGATAAAACGTAGACGTATTTGATATCACGATTGTCGCCCAATTCATAACCCAGGTGAGAATGAAGGTGAATGGAAGTAAGCGGTTGCAGTTCCAGCGTGAAGCTGATATTCTGCGCGTTTATCGTCAGGTATTTGGTAACGAAGGCAGGCATTTTTGCACGAAGGCGGTCAATATCTGCATTCTTCTTCAGCAATACATAGGTGTATATGCTTAGGTTACCCCAATCACCCTGGTAGGTGGACGGAATGGCGCGAACGGCATTAAAACTGAAATGGGAATTCCAGGGAACATCTTCAATGACACCGGTTACCAGCGCGGGGGCTTTATCTACAAAAACTGTCTTATTCATTGCAGTTTCAGCATCGTTGAAAAGTTTCGCCGCAAGCGATTTGGTGAGGACAATGCTATTCGGCTTTTGCAGTGCTGTAACATCACCGGCAATAAAATGATAAGTGAATATGGTAAAAAAGGAAGGATCGGTAAAGAACATGGCATCATCCCTGATCTGTTTGTCTCCATACTCCAATATGCCGCCGCCTTCTGCATCTATTCGCAGCGCATCTTCCACTTCCGGAAAATCAGTTTTGAATGCACCCGCCGACAGTCCGGATGTACCGGTGATGTCAAACTTCTCATTACCCCATTTTCCGTGCGATGCCAGCCTGTAGATCCTGCCGGCCTTTTCGTGATAGCGGTCATAGCTGAGTTCGTCTGCAACGTAAAGGGAAATGAGCCAAACTACGGTCAGGCTAAGCGCGAGTCCGGCGACATTTATGAAGGAAAAAACGCGCTGACGTGTCATGTTTCGCCAGGCGGTTTTGAGATAGTTCCTGATCATGGTTGACGGCTTTCGTCTTTAAATGCCTAATGCGGGCCGGAAAATCTAAGTTATGATAATCAGTCAATTGATTATATCCTCAGGTTCAGTATTGTGCGATTTTGATACTTTACCGTCCGGTTTTGTGGCGTGTAATGGGAAGGCTTTTTGAATTAGTCGAAGCGCTCCTTCAAATCGCTTTGATTTGCAATTTTCTAAAAATTGCCTGCGATGTGCCCAGGCGTATTCAATTTTTGAATCGGTATTCGCCAGGTCGATTTCTCCGATCCATATGCGATCGTGAAAAGACCTGAAATCCTCTTCCCGGATGCTGTCGATGTCGATTGGCTTCTCTGCTGCTGCCGTCTTCATGAAAAACATAAAGTAAAATACATGCATCATCTGCGTCATCAGGTAAAACCGGGCAAGCTGATATTCAGATGCTGGCTCGCCAAAATAAATTTGAAGATACGCTTTCTCTTCGGCCTCGTTCTTCGTTACAAAATTACCGACCACCACCAGGTCTTCGTACCTGTCGTTGAGGAATGCGCCCTCCCAATCTATCAACCAGGGCCGCCTGCCGTCGAAAATGAAGTTCTCAGGTTTGAGGTCGTTGTGACATGAAACCAGGTTCTCTTCGTCAAAACGCGGATAGACCTCTCTGAGTTTTTCATATCGGTCAAATAATTCCTTTGTGTATTCCCCGGGGATGGCGTTTCCAGACCTAAACTTCGCAATAAACCCGTCCATGGCATCAAAATAGTTGACACGAAAAGGAAATTTTGGAAGTGCGTGCAACCGGGAAATGATTTCGGCCATTTGCGCTCTTGCCGCTTGCAATGGGAATGGTTGCGCGATGATAAAATCTGTAATCGAAATTCTGTCTTCTACGCTCAAATAGTGAATGATGGGTGCAAGGCCAGCGTCTGCGCCTGCTTTCATTCTTTCAAAATAATACGATGGATCTCCCATTGCATCTGTGCGCGTTATCACCCTTAATAAGTAAGGAACACCCTTCACTTCAATCCGAAAGATCAGTGCAGTGCTAAGGCCCTTCGTGAGTAATTCAATATTTTCAAATTCGCTGACGCCAAATGCGGATTGAAGCGCTTTTTTAACGGCAGCCTGTTTATTTTCCGGAATCATAAAACGATTTAAAGGAAGTAAATATAACGCCAGGTTCTGCGCGTGTAGCGACTTTCACGATTTATTTTTTTACGCGAACTTTTTGCTTGTTTGTGCGTTGTTCAAGTGGATGGCCTCCATATTTTGGATTAGGGAAGCCTGCTTTTTCTAAGCATCGCAGCGCTCCGCCAGATCCAAAAAACCCAAAGAATTGCATTTAATGTAATTGCGGTTCTCGGAAACCACCAGGCGACGAGCGTGATCACCAGGTTCAAAGCCAGTGCATACCTTGCATATTTGAGCATCTCAACGACTACTTCGGCTGATCTTCTATCCCTCGCCAGCGATTTGGGCTTAAGAGAAAAATAATAAAGCAAATTCCAGCTGATGCCCGTCACAAAAAAACATAAAATATAAAACACAACGGCAGATTGCGTGTAGGCAGACATAACGTACTTCGCTAAAATTGCAGTAGGAAATGGAAGAAACACAATATTGAGTAATAAAAACGCATTCGCATAGACGAATTGCGGCGACATTTTTTCGAGAAGATTAAAGAGTGCGTGATGACAGATCCAGGCAGTAAGTACAAACGCAAACGACAATAGGAAAGCAAAATAGGATGGCCAAAGTTTCGCGAGTCCATTCCACAAATCATTTTGGGACTGGTAGGATGAAATTTCCGGCACCTTGATTTCCAGGATGAGGAGGGTGATTGCAATGGCGAAAACTCCGTCGCTAAAAGCTTCGATTCTTGCCGTCTCTTTTCTTTCCATCAACCAGGAATAATTTATTTAAGATAATGCTCAATTTCCTTAAGCTCTCTTCTAACTGGCTTACCATCCCCAGCGATCGCCACCAGTTGCTGAAAATAATTTCTCGCCGAACTCCTGTCGCCTGATTTTTGTGCCGCTTCGGCGGCGCCGTAAATTCCGTTGAAACGGTTAGGGTGTGTTTCCAAATCCGCCCGATAGGCTACCAGCGCTTCAGCCGGCCTGTTCAATTCCATATACAAATCTCCCAGCAATTCCCGGGCAGGAATCACTTCGCAGGGCGTGACAGGATGCTTTTCGGTTTTGTCTTCCATCTCAGCAGCAACCTGCATGAGTTGAATGGCCTCGTCCATTTTTCCTTCACCCATTCTTATCCACGCCTCGCCTGCTTTGATTTGAATTGCTACCTGGTTGGCCTGGTATGCGTCTTTCCGATTTGTTAAGGTATCATGAAGGCGATTCAATTCCTTCAACGCTGCAGATGCCAAAGAAGGCTTCTTGATGTGAACTGCACCCAGCAGGCGCGCAAAATGAGTAATGGCCTCCTGCCAGGGAAAGTTCTTCCAGGAAATATTTGCAGCAATCATTGGAAGTGACGATGCTGCTTCCCAGTCTTTATTTTCCAGGGCGTAACGCGCCGGAATGGCTGCAAAGGCATAGGCCACCTTGAAATTCACGGGATGAACTTCTTTTATTGTATTTAAATAATCCAATTGCTTTTTTGCAGAATCGTTCTCTCCTTTTTGCAGATACCCGTATACCACGTAGTCTAATCCGTGCAATTCCTCATCCCAATGCCCCATGATTCCCGTTGATTCAGCATAACATCGTGCTGAAGACACCGAGGCGAGGTTGGATTGAATGCATTCATCCCAAAGTCCGAGTCTTGTAAAGACATGCGAGGGCATGTGGAGTGCGTGTGCAGAAGAAGGTGCAACGGCGGCATATTTCCTGGCAACGGCAAGGGCCTGTTGAGCAAGTTCTGGATAGTCGTAAGTGTGGATCAGGTAATGTACAATGCCAGGATGATTGGGCATTGAGGGATACAGGGCATTTAGCAGGTCGCCTGCCTTCTTTTGCTTTACATAGGACTTGTCGCTGGGATCGGCGGCTGCGACGAGCGATAAGGCATAAAAAATTTCTGACTCTTTATCTCCAGGAAAGTCTTCATAAACTTTTTGCATGCCGCGCTCAAAATTTAGAGTTCGGGTTATGTGATCCAGTTTTTCCCAATCCCGGTAAAAGGATGCAATGGCTGCGATATAGGCCGATTCCCGTGGGGACGCCTTAAGCGATTTCGCAATGTCGATGGCCTTTGCTCCTTTCTTTAATTCCTCAAGCGTGGGGGGCGTCCAGAGCGGGTGGAAATTTGCCATGGCAATTCCCCAATAAGCCATGGCACAACTTGGCTCCCGGTCAATCAAATTTGCAAATGCTTTTTCTGCTTCGTCATATTCGAAAGAGTGCAGAAGTTCAATGCCGAGATTGAAATCTTTTCTGTTCTTTTCACTGCAGGAGGTTTCAAATTCCGCTGATCCGAATTGTTGATCCGGCGCACCGCAGGTTACGATTTGACCCCGCTTCAGGTTGAGATCATTAATCAATTGGGCAGAGGGCGCTTTTTGCTTGCAATTGGGTAGCACAAGTAACAGGAAGCAAATCAATGGAAGAAGTCCCCGGCTCATTTAGCGAAGGTAGTAAGAGATTGGGATCGCACCACTGTCCTTCGATTCCGCTTCTGCTGCCGGATGAATTCATAAAGCCTTACTTTCCTGTCGTTATCCTTCGAAAGACAAGTGGTGATACCCAATATTTATAACTTAAAGGCCCCTGCATGCAACTACACAAATTTAGTTGGCTGCAGAGGCCCTTAAAACCCGATACTTGCTATGTTTTTCTAATTATTGCTCACCTTATCCTTGATGGCACTTTGAAATTCATTTCCTTTCTTCGTATTGGGTTTGCCTTTACCAGTCGTGATCAGGCTGCGCAAACTATTGTTAATATAATTGCTCCAACCTTCGTAGCAGGCTTCATAACATTCGTATGAGGGCGTCAGACCCTCATGCATGAACCGTAATTGTGTTTGTTCCCCCTTTTTAGAAATCTCAAATACAATCCGGGTACCCGTCCACTCTGTCTTGTCCTTGGTGAAACTGAAATAATTGTCCAAAACAAGCCAAACTACCTTCTGATCAGGAATAACTTCCACCAATTTCATTTTGCATCGATGCACGTCCTCGTAATGATAGTCGAATACATCGTTGAGTTTTTCGGTGCCACCTTCAATTTCCTCCGACCACCATCCGCGCACATTAGTAATGGCATTAAACACCTCTTTGGGCGATTTGTCAACCAAAAAGGTTGTTGTGAAACTTTGATTTTCCATTTTCTATTTTTTTTTTACTTTTTACTTAATCGCGACAGTTTCTCCAAACGGCTGTCCCTTGCCCGTAGTTATCAGCTTCAATAAGCTATCGGTAAGGTACTCAGTCCAGGCATTCGAACACGCGTCGTAACATTCAATTTTTGGAATCAAGCCCTCGTGCTTAAAATGCACCTGGGTATTCTCCACCTTTCCTGAAAGTTCAAAGCTGATCTTGGTACCTGTCCATTCTCCTTTGTCGCTTAGAAAGTTCAACTTACTCTCTGTAACCAGCCAAACGACTTTTTTGTTGGGTAGAAACTCTATCAATTTCTGTTTTGAGTAATGCACGTCCCCAAACCTGACAGAAAATTCGTCGTTCAGGCCGGCAGAGCTTCCCTTCATCCCGGTATTCCACCAGCCCCGTACATTGTTAATTGCATGGAATACCACATCCGCGGGCTGGTCAACCACAAATGTGAATTCGAAGTCATTCTTGTTCATATAAAAACGGTTTAATGTTTTGAAATGATTACGATCATCAAAACTATTGTCTTAAACAGGAATAATAGGGTGGCTAAATAGACAATTTGGTGGGTTGATTTGGACAAGATGTTTTTTTACCTTTGAATGACAAAATAGGCCAATGAAACATCTTACCATCCTGGTCCCCGACGGAGAGAACAACCTCAGCAGTATTGTTGGGGCTTATGAAATATTTACAAGAGCCAATGAATTTTGGAAACGATCAGGTAATAAAGAAATGTTCAAAATTGAATTGGCCGGAATTTCAAAGAATGTCGAATTCTGCGGCGGACTATTTATCAGCAGGCCACAGACGCAGATTTCAGCCATCAAAAAAACCAATCTCATCATTATTCCCTCGCTAAATCATAATTATCAGAAATCGGTCAAGGCCAACCGGGTATTGATCGACTGGATAGAGAAGCAGTACAAGAATGGGGCCGAAGTGGCCAGTATTTGCAGCGGCGCTTTTCTGTTGGCTTCATCGGGCCTGTTGGATGGAAAATCCTGTTCCACGCATTGGTCTGTTGCGGATAATTTCAGAATTATGTTTCCGGAGGTGAATCTTCAAACTGACAAACTGATTACCGACGAAAATGGAATTTATACAAACGGGGGTGCCTTTTCTTTCCTGAACCTGGTCATTTACCTGATCGAGAAATATTTTGACAGGCAAACTGCAATCTATTGTGCAAAAGTATTTCAAATTGAAATTGATCGTCAGAGTCAGTCTGCATTCACCATTTTTACCGGGCAGAAGCAGCATAGCGACGAGATCGTGAAAAAGGCGCAGGCGTATATTGAAACCAATTTTCAGGAGAAGATATCCTTTGAGTATTTATCTTCTGCTTTCGCAGTTGGCAGGCGAAATTTCGATAGAAGGTTTATCAAAGCAACGGGGAATACTCCTTTGGAATATTCTCAGAGGGTGAAAATTGAATCTGCCAAGAAAGCGCTCGAAACCAGCAGGAAGACGGTCAATGAAGTGATGTATGAAGTGGGTTATTCCGATGTAAAGGCTTTTCGTGAAGTGTTTCGAAAAATAACCGGCATGTCTCCATTGGAATACAGGAACAAATACAACAAAGAGGCCCTGGTGTGAGGGCTGGCTCGCCTATTTAATCTGATCAATCAGAAACTTTGCCCTGCTTTCTACCTTGTCTTTCGGAATGACAATCAATTCGTACTTATGTTCTGCATACCAATTGCAGACTTTGTCATGGACATCTACCGCCTGGTCGAAGGTTTGGTCTCTTTCCGAGTCTGTTTTGTAAATCTCCTGCCAGGGCGGCGTCACAAATACTTTCGTGTTATACCGGTGAATGAGATGCGTCTTCTCGATCTGATGAAAAGTTTGCGGATCAAAATGATTCAACAACCACGCGCTGTCAAAAAAAGACCGATCGAAGAATATTATTCTTTGTGAGTTTGAATTGGAAATGTAGTTCTCAAAATCCCTGTAAAACATTTCGCTGGCGAAAGTCGCTGGATCAGGCCTGGGAGGAAGTCCTAATGACAGTCGATGTTTGATGATTTCACGCGCAGTGTCTCCAACATAGGGGTAGCCATTTGAAGCAAGGAAATCGAGCAGGGTGGTCTTTCCGCCGCCCGGACCACCGGTAATGATATAGAAATTGTCTTTTTGCATTCAAAGTATTCACTTCAAACGCTCCAATACTCCCTTTCGCTTAACAATATTCTTATAATCCCACTGAATTTCCCTTCCCTTGTCCAGCCAGCGCTTCAGATCACTTTTTTTTACCTGCTTGGATGACGTATATCGCATCTCTGCAGCTTTAAAGCTACCCTCCTTCTGGAGTTCTTCTTCATCGAATGACTGGCCGCTCCAGAACAATAGCCTGACGGAATCCTTCAGTTTGCTATATCCAACAATTGGATTTCCTTCCAGGAACCAAACCGGGTGGGCGTGCCATACTTTGCTTTCTGCATCGGGCAATTGGCGGTCAATTTCATGTGCAAGCATGTTGCAGATTTCTTTGTCTTCCGCGGCTTGCGAATTGTTGTAGGTCTGAATGTCTTTATGCATATAATTGGTAACGTTGGAACTTTTTATGGCAATCATCTTTCATTCCGTTGACCAAATTTAGTCATTCATTTCATTCCCGAAAAGCACCAGCTAGTAAAAAATGTTTTAGACTTCCCGTTTACCGGGAAATACCTGATTGATTCTCTTTTCCATTTCATTCGCAATCACGCGTCCATCTTCACCCTGCTGCCTGAGTTTCTTAATAATGTTACAATAGCTTAGATAATCCCTGTCCTGGCTCAATTTGAAAATACTTTCCATCTCGCTCACTTCAATTTCAAAGGCGACGATGGCGTGCATGAACTTCCGTTTAAACTCCACCGGAAGCTGATCAAAAGCTGTTGGAGACTGACCTTCATCATTTTCAAAATGGAGTGACGTTTTTCGAAGAACGTCTTCCAAAGCCGCTTCATCCAGGAATCTGATCATGCCTTTTACGTGCACACTCATGTAATTCCATGTAGAGGCCGTATGAGGGTTGCTATACCAGGTCCCACTCACGTAGGTATGCCGGCCCGTAAAAACCACCAATACATTTTCATTTTGCAAAAAAGCTTTGTGGTGATCGGTATTTCTCATGATATGTCCTCTCAACAATTTCGCGCCCTCCTTCTCTTCAATAAAAACTGGCACTTGTGTGCCAATGGGTTTGTACTCACTGTCGCAACCTGTCAGGAATGCAAAAGGATATTGGGAGATGAATTCATCAATGACTTTCGGGTTCTTTTCCTTGTGATATGGAAGATTGTACATGACATGTCTTTTGTGATGCACAAAACTCCAAATCTGCCCTGGGAAAAAACTTGCCCTATGGCAACTAATGGCTTTTGATAATTTGCTTTCTAATTCTGCTTAGCGAGGTTGGCGTCACGCCGATGAATGAGGCCAGGTATTTTTGGGGGATTGCAGTCATATAGTCGGGCTTGCTCAACAGGTCCATGTATCTTTTCTCAGCAGAGTCTGTTTGAAGCGCAGTAAACCTGGGAATCAGGTTGAGAATGACGTCTTCCCAGAAATTCTTCATCATCACCTGCATTTTGGGCTGATGTTGATAAAGGTTGTTGAGTTCAGTTTTGGGGAGGAAAAGTACCTCGCTGTCTTCTATCGCCTGTAGGAAATAGTTTGAGGGATGGCCGCTGATAAAGCTATAGATTTCAATGGCGGAAGATCCTGGAAAGGCAAACCAGACGGACACTTCAATATCATCCTTAAGATAAAATAATCTGAGGCAGCCCTTTTGAACAAAGACCAGGTCTTTACAAGTATCACCCTGCCTTAATAGGAAATCATTTTTTTTGATCTTTTTTGATAAAAACTTGTCGGCAACGTCTTCCAACTCGGCATCGGAAAGGTCAACATATTTGGCGATAAATTTTTCAAGGCTGGTCATAACTTATCCTCTCAAATAATTTTCCAACTTCTCCACGCTTTGTCTGAACCCTTCGTCAGCTTTAAAAGTCCTGACCACGACTTCAAATAATTCGGAAGTTTCGAACTGCATCGCCCACTCCATCTGGGTTTCATTTCCCATTTTTTCGAATTCAATCGTGGCCAGGTAATGAGGATTAAAATGCTGGAATACAATTTTCTTATCCGGCACGATTTCCCGGTAAACACTTTTGTTGGGATATCTTTTTCCGTCGGGGCCATGCATAGTCAAAAGCCATTCACCATTCTTCTCCAGATCCATCTTTAAAATAGTGGAGGTAAATCCTTCAGGCCCCCACCATTTTGCGATATGTTCTGGATTTGCCCAGGCTTCCCAAACTTTTTCAATGGGTGAACGAAATATCATTGCTGTGCGAAACATTCTGTTGGCCGGATCAATAGTGACATTTACCATTTATTCGGATTTTCTTTTTATTGACTGAAGTTAAAAAACCGTTGCGTAATCAAAACGATTTGCCAACGTTTTTATTCCAGGGCCCGGCGGAGGTAATTTACCTGACCGAGATGATAATTTTTTTTGAAGAGATTAATTTCTTCGATCAGCTTACGAAGATCCATTTCGTAGAAATTAGCGAGCATGCTATTGAGCATAACGATAGTTTAAGATGCTCTGGTCCATTCAGGCGTCAGGTATCGCCCTCTACTGAAGGCCGACCGAAAAATAAAATATACCCATCTGCATCCATCACTTCAAAACCGCGCAGCCCATCACCGTCAACGCGGAGTGGATGGTGGAATGCTACACCTCGTGAGACATATTCTTCAAACAACACATCGGGGTCAACGGCAGAAATATAGGCATCCCAGCGAGCCCATTCATGGCGGGTGTGATTGGGAATAGGCCTTATGCCAGGCGCTATTTCCTTAAGCATAATAGAAACCTGGTCGCGACCAACAATCGCCCAAAATGGATCCTCATCGGGGCCGATATACCGTAGCTCAAAAACAAGCTTTTCAGTGTAGAATGCCAGTGAATTCCTCAGATCTGCAACAATAAAAAAGGGTGATATGTAGGTAAGATTTGCCATTATCTGCATTTAGTCGAAAGGATTCGACAATTGGGCCGGTGGTAATTGCCACCAGATATTTTCTTCGGTTCCGTAAAGGTAAGCTGGTCATAGTTTTCCAATCTAAAAAAACAAAGGGTGAGACTATAGGAGAATGAGCGTGCCAAAGTATCTACAATCGCGCCAGAACATGCCGTTCATTCCCGACCAGTGGAGTTGCTGTTTTAATGGACCTTTCCCCTCGTCATTGTCGTTGATGCAGATATCAAAACCAATCTGGTGACCGCCTTCGTTAATCGGCTTCATGGCTGCACCCGGCAATTTCATTTTTAGTTCAAGGTTATACCCTTTTTCTGTTCGCTTAAATTTAAAGTTCCCTTCGTAAGGCGTAGCGGCGAAGACCGCGGTCACGTTATTCTTTGATAGCACTTCTCCTGAATAAGCCAGCGGTTCCTGCCCACCATTCGGTAAGGTAAACATCGGTTGCGGCGCAGTTGGATTGGGTTTCCAGAAGTTGTCGAATACGAATGGCGTTTGGGCATCATACACAAAATGAAACTCGTGATGCATCAGGTCACCGATGTAGTACCTTGATTGGGCACATCCATCGTTATCGAACATGATCTCGACCCCATCGTCATCCCAGGACCCGGAAGTATTGTCCTTAAGAAAAGAACCATGTGGCGGCGTGACATTGTCATCCCAAACCTCAACAGCGATGTAAATAAATGATGCGTCCCATTGAACTTTGAAATTGCCATACAAATCCTTGACTCCTTTCCAGGTGGAAGATGACATACCCTGTCCCACAAAAAAGTATTTCTCCTGGTCGAGCGAGACTCCTTTCACGTCTTTCCAGTCGTCCAGGTCTCCGTCGATTTTTACGTCATGCGTTTTCTTTAGCGCATAGTAGGTTGCCCAATCGTAGGGCGAGAATTGTTGTGCGTATGTGATAATTGATACTGCTAAAAAAAGTATAAATAGGCAGGCAAATTTCATTGTCTCACTTGTTGATTAAATAAATTTATTAACCAATTTTGATGTATCCTAATAAGCCGGAAGTGATTCATTGCCCTTCGGTATTACTACCCAGAATATGAGTGGTGTAATTTTTCAGCCTTTTCTTTTATGACCCGGTTTCGCTCGTGCAATAAGTTCGTCATATATTTTTTAAGAAATAACAAATCTGCAAACTTCCCCAATACTCCAAGGGGCGATTGATACTCAAAATGATCGCTCATAATGGTCCCACCATCGAAGGGTTCAAATGTATGCATATGTCTCATTCGTTTAAAGGCACCCCTGACCATCTCGTCGTCAAATGAAAATGGACGGTGCATTTTCGAAATACGAACCGTGAGTCTTTGTTTCACCCCAAGATGAATTGCCTCCCAGGTAACCAAATCACCCTCTTCGCAGAGCCCAGAAGTTCTTCCAGCAATTGCCTTCTCCTGTGTTACAGCCGTGGATTCCTGATGGACCTCAATACTACGTGATAAATCAAAGACGATTTCTGGCGAAGAATTAATGAATGTTGCGAGTGTGATTAAAGGCATTAAAGTTTCGAATTGAAGTGAGTCAGAATTAGTGCTTTCAATTATGACTATAGCCCAAAAATGTCTTGTCGGGAGCTGTTTGGTTAAATAGGGCATTTAATTTGTCAACCATTTCCTTGAACTCGTCGGCAGTAATAATCTTTTCGCGCAGCATGATATTAAAATTTGAGTACTGCTGGTCATACCCAATATTGACATTTGGAATTCCGTATTTGAACCTTATATATTCGTTTCTTTTGTCAATGATGTTTTTCACGAAAGCGATAATTTCAGCCTCATTATTTGAAACTTTAAACTTCAAATAAGCACCTGTGAAGGTTTTTAGAAAATAAACTCTTGGCTGAAGGGCAAAAAAAAGCACGATAAAAATTATTCCGGGCAGGCCCCAAACCAATATCGCCGGGCTATACGATTTGGTTTTTAGACTTTCACCTAAACTCAGTGCGAAAAAAAGAGTAAAGAGTCCAGCTCCAACCAAATATTGATAAGACCTCTGGACATAAAAAAATCTTTCGCTTTTTATATTTTCAAATGGAATATGGCTCTCATTCGGAAGCTTGGCATTGATGAATGATGTTATCGTTATGCCACTTTGATCGATTCTGTAGGTTTTCAAGGGTCGACCCTTAATCTCTAATGAATTCATTACTCTAATTTAACTCCTCCGGCGGTTATAGCTAAGATATGTGTTAGAAGTATTGGAATGCGGGGATGTCCAATTTATGTCCTTTTTGAAATAACGGAACTACCTATCATTTATTATTGCGGGTATCCATGACCGGTGGGTCTTCTCATCGGTAAAAAATTGGTAATATTTATTGGCTTACGGCAAAATCGGACCATGACGCAATCACACCCTCAATTGGACGGTTTTGCACCGGGCATGCGACTTGCAGTAAAAGTAAATTTACAAATCAAAAAGAAACACCATGGAAATCATTAACCAGGAAAAAAACCTCACCCTCATGGGTGCCCAGGTAAAAAATTTCCCCGCCGGAGTCCAGGAAGGGTTTGACAGCCTGATGAAAGAATTTGGGAAAAACCGCGACTACTATGGCATTAGTTGGTGTGAAAAAGACAACACCATTACCTATTTTGCCATGACCCCCGAAACCAGGCCGGGAGAGTCCAGGGAACGGAAATTCGAAACTTTTTCCATTGAAAAAGGCCAATACAAGTCGGAGCCCGTCCACAACTGGCGGACTCAACTGAATTGCATTAAAGATACTTTTCATGAACTCATGGGTGACAAGCTTCCGACTAAAAGCGACCCGTGCATCGAATGGTACAAATCCGATGAAGAAATGATCTGTATGATCAAGGCGTGAGACAAAGCGGCTGGCAAAGCATTTTAGCAATGCATGAAATACTAAAACTATTTAGTGCTTACCACCATTTATTCTTCCATTTCGCTGACTATATGCTTTAACTTGTTTCCAAACAAATCAGCTATTAGCTTTAAAAGAGCTTGTTAAATGAACTCGCCTTTTATAACTTTTTAGTCTATTTGTATAAACCCGACAAAAAGTGATTCAAGATCAGGAATGAAACAAACGGTGTAAATACCAACTACGGAAATGTAGAACCTGGTGCGAAAATATATTACTTTAATACTCTTTCTTCTAACAATCAGCTGCAATGCATTGTGTCAAATTGCGGAACGCCACATCATTGACAGCCTCAAAAAAGTATTGCCTTTATTGCATGATAGTGCGAGAGTGGATTGCTTGAATGAGTTGAGTGGAACTTTTTTAAAATTGGAGAAGGGTCCAATAGAATGGAAGCACATGAATATTGCCGTTATTGCTGGATCGTATGCTGCTTCAGCTTACACGGAAGCCAAAAAAATAAATTACATTCATGGTATTGCAGAATCCTTGTCATACAAAGGTGAAGTTGAAAGCCTCTCTAACAATTTTCCTCTTTTAGAAACATTTTGCCGCGAAGCCATTGAATGGTATCGGAATACACCGAATAAAAAAAGATTAGCAGAAACTTATTATAACCTTGGATTTGCGCTTTATGCCCAAAGCATGTTTACAGAAGCGATTAAAAACCTCGACACTAGCTACAAGCTTTATGAAAAAAACAATAATATAAGGGAAATGCTCAACGCTAATACAACGGCAGTGGGTGTATATGAGGAAAGTGGTAATTATGAAAAAGCATTCGAACTGGCAAGGAAAGGTCTTAACCTGGCGATAGAAAATAACGAGGATTGGTTTAGACGAACTATGTTAACAATAATAGGCTCTTTATTCGGGGATATAGAAGATTATCGTACTGCTTTAGCTTATTGTTTCCAGGCTGCGCAAAATCTCAAAGCCGACGAATATAATAGTTTCAATCCAAGACTACTGCGCGTAATCGCCGAGCTCTATAGCCAAAAACAACAATTTGATTCCGCAAAATATTATTACGGCCTTTTTGATACCTCCAATGAAAGAGGATTAAGGTTCTATTTGGTAAGCTTTGGCGAATACAATCTTCTACAAAAAGAATACGAGAAGGCGTTGCCAAGCTTTATGAGAGGATTAGATTATCATAGGCGATCAAATGATCGCAATTGGGTAATGCGATCATTACTTGATATTGCAAAAACATATTTGGCACTTGGAAATAATGACTCGGCTTTTAAATACGGTGACGAAAGTTTAAGCATTGCTAAACAAACAGAAGCCAAACAAGTGATAAGAGATGCATGTAAAGTTCTTTCTTCCGTATATGACCATTGGCATCAACCAGACAGTGCATTTTTTTATTATCAGTGGTACACTACAATGAAAGATTCCGTGCTAAGTGACCAGGTAAAGGGAAAACTTGCGGCATATCATTTTGAGCAAAAGATCGAGTTGCTGAGTAAAGAAAAAGAAATTCAGCAAGCGCAATTGCAAAAAGAATCCCTTTGGAGAAAACTTCTGATAATAGGAATAATTGCTCTCATATTCATTGCTGTTATTATTGTTCGTGTAATAATGCTGAAACGAAAAAATGAAAAGAACCTCAGGGAACTTGCGGAGAATAAATTGACGATACAAAAATTAGCGAGCGAAAAAAAACAGTCCGATTTGCAGCAACAAGCCATCGAACTGGAAATGCAGGCCCTTCGGGCACAGATGAACCCGCATTTTATTTTTAATTGTCTTAATGCGATCAACGGATTTATACTTAGAAATGATTCGGAAACTGCTGCGGATTATCTTACTAAATTCTCACGATTGATACGAATGGTATTAAATAATTCGCAAAGAAAACTTATTTCGCTCGAAGAGGATATGGAGACCCTGGGATTGTATTTATACATAGAGAAACTTCGTTTTACAAACAATTTTCAATACAAGATCAATTGTGATGACGGCGTTGATGCCTTATCCATTTTTATTCCACCTATGTTGTTGCAACCTTTCGCGGAAAATGCTATCTGGCATGGACTGATGCAAAAAGATGGAAATGGTGAGTTGCTTATTGAGCTTCATCGTGAAGAAAACATCCTTCATTGCACCATCACTGATAATGGTATTGGCCGAAAAAAAGCAACATCACTCAAGAGTAAATCTGCCGAAAAAAATAAATCCTTGGGATTACAAATCACAAAGAAACGAATGGCGTTGTTAAACCAGGATTTAAACGACCAGAACTTTTTCGAGATACACGACCTGAAAGATGAACGCGGAAATGCCACGGGAACACGCGTATCTTTAAAAATAAAAATCAAGGAAACACCGGAAGAAAATGTTTCTGAAAATTTGGCGTAAAAAATCGTTGGCAAATGATCAAAGCTGTTATTGTTGATGATGAGCCGCATTGTTGCCAGACCTTAGTCACGCTGCTTACCCGCTATTGCCCTATGGTAGAAGTTGTGGGTATTTACCATTCTGGCAGGGCTGCTTTGCCTGCAATTAAAGCAACACCGCCGCAAATTCTTTTCCTTGATATAGAAATGCCGCAAATGAACGGGTTTGAATTACTCCAACAACTACCTGAAATAAATTTTGAACTCATCTTCACTACCAGCTATGACCAGTATGCCATTAAAGCAATTCGCTTTAGCGCTCTTGATTATTTATTAAAACCTATTGACCGGGAAGAATTGCAAAAAGCTGTACAAAAAGTTTCGCAACGACTGGCACATCCGGTTTCGCAGCAAATCGAAATTCTTTTAAAAAAGATACATCAGCCTGCAACAGCTATTAATAAAATAGCATTGCCTACAATGGAAGGGTTGCAGATGGTTCCGCTGGATTCCATTATCAGTTGCGCATCAGACGGCAATTACACTATTTTCTTTCTTAAAAATAATAAAAAGGTTATCGCTTCGCGCATATTAAAGGAAATCGAAGAAATGCTGGAAGATTACACCTTCACACGTGTGCACAATTCTTATATCGTCAATATCAACGAAATTGAAAAATATATTAAAGGGGAAGGCGGCTACCTAATTATGAGTGATGGTTCTTCTGTTGACGTATCAAGAAGCCGAAAGGACGCCCTTTTAAAAAAATTATCCGCAAAGTAGGCGTGGGTTTTTTTCAAACCATCTATCAGAATAGTACAACCATTTACCACTCCCGTCAACTATACATTCTGGTTGTTACCCTTGTAGCCCATAAGATAGTTTTGTTCCTGTCAATATGATGTCAGATTATCCTCTCTGAACATCAATTTTTAACAATTTTAATTTTATTTTTTATGAACCGAATGACCAACTTTTTGGTAACCTTAGGATTAGTTCTATCTATCATCACTTTATCATGCAAAAAAGATATTGAGGCTGATAATAAAACCGCTTTATCAAGCCGGCATGACGACGGGAGTGCGCAGGACATGCTTTCAAACGAAGTAATCATTGAATGGAATAACGTGGCTTTTAAAGCTGCCGGTGGTGCTGCGGAAGCAAATCCATTGTTGGCTTCACGTATCAATGCCATGATGCATATTGCTATACATGATGCTCTGAATGCCATTGTTCCCGTCTACGAACAGTATGCCTATCATCACAAGGCACAGGGTGATTCAGCTAATCCTTTTGCGGCTGCAATCAGTGCCGCTCATACCGTGTTAAAGGCGTCTTGGCCGGACGGCGCGTCAATGCTTGATGCAACCCTTGATGCATCTCTGTCAAAGATCCCTGAAGGACCTGGCAAAACACAGGGCATTGCTTTGGGCATTGGATCCGGGAAAGCTATTCTGGCTTTACGTGCCGGAGACGGGGCATTTCAAAACCCGATAGCAAATGTTCCAGTTTCCAGTGTTCCCGGAGTTTACAATGCTGTGCCGCCGTTTGACTACATGCTTGCACCTTTCTGGAAGTCAATGCAAACATTTTCGCTTCAAAATCATGACCAGTTTCGTTCTTCACCTCGCCCGGCCCTGAACAGCAATATCTATACGCGGGATTTTAATGAGGTAAAACGGATGGGTGAAATGAATAGTACCCTTCGAACCGCTGACCAGAGTGCTTATGCAAAATGGTGGTATGAATATTCCGATATCGGCTGGAACAGGATTGCCAGGGTAAAGTCAACGAATTCTAATTTAGGATTGTACACCACTGCCCGCATGTTTGCACTGCTGAATATGGCAATGGCTGACGGCTACATTGCCGGATGGGACTCCAAGTTTTATTATTATTCCTGGAGACCCTATACAGCTATTCATGAAGCCGCCACAGATGGTAATGATCAAACCGGGGCTGACAGGAACTGGGAACCTTTAATGCCAACACCTCCGGTCCCCGATTATCCCTCCACACATAGTGTTTTAGGAAATGCAGCCGCAAAAGTGTTGATTCATTTTTTTAAAGACAAAAGTGCTTTTTCTATGACAAGTACTACCGCTTTTCCTGCCGGAGCCGTCAGGAGTTTTGAAAGTTTTACACAAGCCGCAAATGAAAATGCTAATGCAAGGGTTATGGCTGGTATACACTTCCGTTTTGCCTGTGAAGCTGGCCAGACGCTGGGAGATAAAGTGGGAAAATGGACATTAGACAATCATCTGAAGCCTTTGCATTAAGTTTTAGCAAAGTTTCAAGCCGTCTCTTTTGGGGTAAAATATTATGAAAGCCATAGTCGGAAAGGCTATCATGATAAAACGGAAGCTAAATGAAGAATGCCTGTAACAAAAATTTTTATTTATTAATTATTTAATCAAAACAGTAACATGGTTAACGAAACGGCTATTCAGGAATTGAAAGCAAGTTTAAGAGGCAAACTTATAGAGCCTCAGGACAAAGACTACAATGATGCCTGCAAAGTGTACAATGCAATGATCCAAAAACAACCACGCATGATAGCACGCTGTGCAGATGTTGCCGATGTGATACAATGTGTAAATTTTGCAAGAGAATATAATATGCTGCCTGCTATTCGCAGCGGTGGTCACAATGGCGGCGGTTTAGGTATTTGCGATGATGGATTTTTAAATGCTGGATTCGCAGCAATAGTTACAATAAACTTTTTGAAACAAAACATAAGATAGAAAACATCACAGTAAAACAAAAACAGCTAATAAAGCGGACTTGCAGCTGCATGGCACGGCGCAGATTCAGTAACTGATGTATTGCATTTATATTTTCTAAATAAAGATGTAGCCCTTGAACATACAGGGAAGGTAGATTTACAACTAATATTATAAGTGAAGTAGCAACAATAATTCACCCTGCAACAGCAGGATAATTATAAAGAGCGAAAAGAATTTTATAAACCAGGTATCTGTTCACCCAAACATGTTAGTACTAAACGGT
>Ga0157375_10000868_pt1 | contig 26299 bp, 17 predicted proteins | sample M35metaG_FD_115311 | JGI IMG/M metagenome (GOLD analysis project Ga0157375, IMG submission 115311) | Miscanthus rhizosphere microbial communities from Kellogg Biological Station, Michigan, USA - M3-5 metaG | ecosystem: Host-associated > Plants > Roots > Rhizosphere > Soil | place: USA: Michigan... | reverse complement strand
CGTTGGGATTACCAACAATCAACCAGTTGCGGGTACTCTTGTGACAAACATCAGTTCGCTGGCCGCTGGACAAGTCATCAATTTCAGTGGCACCTATACCAATACCAGCAATATTTGTGGTCCATTCCCTGACACTGTTACTGCAACAGGCACTGGTGTGGGATCGCTCGGCATCGTTACGGATTCAGCCAGCGCCCAATGTACCATCACCTATTCTCCCTCGATTTCCGTAACCAAACTTTGTCCGGCCGTTGCTCCTGCGCCTGGTGGCGTTTTAACCTTTAGCGGCACGGTTTGTAACACGGGAAATATTGCCCTGACTAATGTAACAGTTGTTGACAATCAGACCCTCACAACTGGCGGCAACCTGGTAGCCAATTTTCCTTTGCTGACCAACGGTGAATGCAGAAACTTCACAGGCAGCATTTCTGTGCCAGCCAATGTATGCTCCATTACCGATACATTGACCGCTCGGGGCACTAATATTTGTAGCGGGGTTGGCGTGGTCAACACTGCAACCACCAACTGTCCTGTTGCCTGCGCTCCATCGATCAAAGTTTATAAGCAGGTCGTTTGTTATTCGAATGCGTGTGAGCCATTCAGTTCGGATCTAAACAGCCAAAAGTCGGCGACCGGAGTGAGCGCCGGCGCGGATTGTCCTGCATTCTGCTATCGCATCACGGTTACGAATAACGGAAACGTCGCTTTATCAAACCTGGTGATCTTTGATGCCAACAGCAGCGATGGCAAAGTGCTGAACCTGAGCGGTTGCGGATTCCCGGCAACATTGGCCGTGGGAGCAAGTGCGAACTGCATCGTGACGACGAACCATTGCGTCAACTCGACCAATATCGTAACGGCAACAGCTCTCGGACTAGTTTCTGGCGGCGGCGGTGGGACGACGACAGTCAGCTCGACTGACACCAACCGGGTGACAGTGAACCCGATCAGTGTGGCATGCCGATTATTGGTAAGTGTCAATAATGGAGCAACCTTTGCTGAATATCATTCGCCCAATTGCGCGACGCAGCTTATCTCTCAGCCATATATCATTCGGGTTGTTGTAACCAATACCGGTTCGTATGGTCTGCAGAATGTGATTGTGAGCGATACAGCCGGAACATTGGGAACATGCCTGGCAACACCCAGGACGATAGCCTCGCTGCCCACCGGAAGTGCATCGAGCTTTGATTGCACCAATACATGCGCTGCGGGCAGCCTGGTGAGTTACTCGGTTTCTGTGAGCGCGGTTGCGTCGCAGAGCCAGGGACATGTGTGCGACTTCAACCTTCAGGGTACCGAGATTAAGGCAACCAGCTCGTGCGATACGTGCGTGAGTTGCGTGGGCCAGCCGGCGATCAAGGTGTACAAGCAAGTAGTCTGCTACTCGAACATTTGTGAGCCGTTCAGCGCCAACCTGGATAACCAGAAGACGGCGACTGGCGTCAGCGCTGGTTCGGATTGTCCTGCGTTCTGCTATCGGATTACGGTGACCAACTCCGGCAGTGTGACGCTGTCCAACCTGGTGATCTTTGATTCCAACAGCAGCGATGGCAAAGTGCTGAATTTGAGCGGTTGCGGATTCCCGACGACATTGGCTGTTGGAGCGTCTGCGAGCTGCACGGTAACGACCAACCACTGTGTCAATTCGACCAATGTGGTGACGGCCTCGGGCGTTGGCCAGGGCTCAAGCGGTAACCAGACGGTTTCCTCGACAGATACGAACCGTGTCACGGTTATTCCAATTAGTGTGGCATGCAAACTTTTGGTGAGCATCAACAATGGCGCAACCTTCAGCGACTTAGGTTCTACGTGCGCGAAGCAAGTTACCGGTGCATCCTACATCATCCGCGTGGTGGTGACCAATACGGGCAGTTATCCGTTGCAGAACGTGACTGTCAGCGATACCGCAGGAACATTGGCATCTTGCGTGGCAACCCACGGGAACATTGGCTCACTGGGAGTAGGAGCCTCATCGAGTTTTGACTGCACCAATACATGCTCCACCCCGAGCACAAACAACTTCGCAATTTCCATCAGTGCGGAGGCATCGCAAAGCCAGGGTCATATCTGCGCCTACAACACGGCGGGCCAGTTGATTCGGGCCACGAGTTCGTGTTCAACTTGCGTGGCGTGCGCCGGCTTGCCGCGCATCTGCGTCACCAAGGAAGTGGTCTGCGAATTACCCACGGGTTGTACCAACAATTGGTCGCATTTCGCCACCAGCGCGAAAACGTCTGACAACTCGCAGTGTCCTTCCTTCTGTTACCGCGTGCGGGTGACAAACTGCGGCGAGGAAGCTTTGAATAGTGTCACCGTTACGGACAACAAACTCAACCTCGCTGCCTGCAACTTTCCGGCCACGCTAGCCGTGGGCCAGACTGTGGAATGTATCCTGGCTGGCGTGGAGCATTGTCAAAACGTCACTAATACCGTTACGGCTTCGGGCGTCGGGGCCTCCAGTGGCATCGGAGTCAGCACCAACGACACAGCGGCAGTTGTAGTGCTGCCGATTAGTATCACGTGCAACGTTACCGTGAATGGCAAGCCTCACGAGGCTATCCCGTGCGATGGTCTGGGCCACCTGATTACCAACGCGGTGGAGGTCTGCAACACTGGCTCTTTGCCGCTCTCCGACATCGTCATCGACGCTCCGGAACTCGTGGCGCTGGGATGCACCAATGTGACCAGCCTCCGGCTCTCGCTGCTCCCGGGTCAATGCACCAACGTGGTTCTCTGCACCGACCTGGTGACTTGCCAGCCGGATTGCAGCCTTGCCTTCTCGAACCACATTCGAATCACCGCCACAGTTGATCAGACTCTGACCAACCTCTGCTCGTGGACTCGGAATCCGGGCAATCAGGTGGTGGCCGTTACTGCTTCCACCGAATGCACTGCGACGGTCGAGTGCATACCTCAGCCGAAAACGGGTTGCACGCCTGGATTCTGGAAGAATTGCACAATCCACTGGCAGCCAACAGGTTATAGGCCGGATCAGAGCGTTAGCTCGGTCTTTAGTCTCGGGACCTGCTGCACCAGCCTCGGCAACTTGAGCCTCATGGGCGCATTGAATCTGGGAGGTGGCAGCGGAGTTTGCGGAGGCGCGCAAAACCTGCTTCGCGCCGCTGTGGCTGCGCTTTTGAACGGGTCTTCGCCGGAGTTGGATTATCCCTTCAGCCAGCAAGAGGTCATCGCTTTGGTGAATGCAGCCCTCCAAAGTTGCGATCGTAGCGCGATGCTCGCGTTGGCATCGGAGCTCGACCGGGATAACAACTTGGGTTGTGGGAATGCTAACGGCGGCCTGCCGTGCCATCGACTCTCGGATATCCCAAGGATCGCACCAACCAGGATCCTGGATAATCCCAGGGTCGCACCAACCAGGCAGTAGGGCGCTCTGCTCCTGTAGCAGAATGCAACAGGATAAACTTCGGGCCCGGCGAGAATCTCGCCGGGCCCTTATAACAATCGGTGTGAATGCAGACCTTCGCAAAAAGACCGTGTCCCCGCGTTAAGCCACTTACCCGTTCGAGCAATGCGCGCACACTCTAGATTTATACCTTTTGTGTATCATCTCGCGCTCCTGTGCTTTCTTTGGGGCGCGGGATTGAACAGCTCCCTTGGGACGCCAACCAACATCTTTTCGTCGCAGTTTGAAGCCGCGGAAGGTTACAACCCGAATCTTAACCTCGCCGGACAGAAGGGGTGGATCAAATTCGGCTCCGGCGGTAACGGTTTGACTAATGGTTTCTTCGTCGGCCAGGGGCAGCAGGCCTATGTGGGTTATTTTCCTCCTGCGCCAGGCGTCAGCAATCTTTTTGTCTGGCACCCGATCAACTTCTCACCAGTTGCCGCGGAACTGCCGGTGGTGAAGTTTACCACGCTCATGAGCATTGTGGGTTCGACCAACGGTCAGTTCGACTTTTTCCAGTGGCAAGTTCTCAACAATCAGGGGCAACCCTTGATCGTGATTGATTTTGATACCGACACGACCAACGTGGGTTATTTTCTGGACGGTACCCAATACGTGGATACCGAAGTGAAGTTCGGGCTGGGCGCAACATACACCCTGACCGTAACGATGAACTTCGCATTGAACCTCTGGAGTACAACGCTCAACTCAGCCCTTCTGGTTACCAACCAAGCCATAACCACGACAGGTAAGCAGCTCACGCTCGGAGATGTGGATGCGGTTTGGAGTGTGTACATCGCAAATGCGCCGGGAGATAATTTCATGGTCTTCGATAATTACACCATAACCGCCGAAGCCATGCCGCCGCCGCTACCCGTGCTCAGCGCGCCCCGCATGGTCCGCAGCTTCAATTTCTCATTCCTTAGTCAGAACAGCTTTAACTATGTGGTCGAATTCAAGAATGGCATTTCTGATCCGGCATGGACAACACTGACCAATATGCCCGGCAGCGGCGCCCGGATGACGGTGCGCGACGATCACGCTACGAACCGTTCCCGCTTTTACCGTGTGCGCACTGACTCCGGGGCCGTCGCGCCAATTCTGCACCCTGATGGTTTCGCGAAGAGCTTCCGCTTTGACTTCTTGAGTCAGCAGGGCTTCTCGTACTTCATTGAGTTCAAAACCCAGTTGCAGGCGGCTGTGTGGAGTCCATTGACCAGCCTCCAAGGGAATGGAGCGGTGACCACGGTTATTGATGACTCGCCCGCCAGCGCGTCTCGTTTCTATCGCGTGCGCGTACCATGAAAAATTTCGTTTGGCTCTTAGTAACCGGTGCACATTACTCAGATTCTCCCGTGGGAAGGGCATCGGATCGAGGATCACTGTAACAGGAAACACGATTTCTTTTGGTCATGCTGACACAGCGATGACTCGGTCGGCGACGTAAAGGGCTCCCAAACTGCTCGTTAGAAATCATGCTCAGCGGACATCTTCATCCTTATCCAATCTGCGACGTGCCCGCAACGGGTCAAAAGGCGAAATGGGTGAATGAGCATACTCGCGGACGCCGCCGTCATCCGGGCCAACCAATTCTACCCGAACTAAACTGACGTCGTCGCGGCAGTGGTCGACAAAATAACCAGCCGCCTCATCCTGGGACTCAGCGGACAACTCGTCGTAATACAGCTTCCCCTGATGCTTCCAGTGCATTCCGAAGATGTAGCTCTGCCACATACGCTCTCAATCCAGCCGTGTTAGAATTCTGCGCATCTTGCTGAAACAATACCGCCTCTGAATATCATGGCGCTCGGCCATGCGATGATACCAATAGTGACATCGCGAGATTCAGGCGTTGTCCGCTGTATGGACTTCGGTGCTCCTGTTGGCTATATTTTGGGGACTACCTATTGCTTTGCCGCCCTCACAACGACTTGACCGGCGGTGATCTGGGGAGGCTTCGGGAGCAAGCGAGCGACCTGTGGGTGTTGTTTTACGAAATCCGCGGCAAGGCGATTAGATTCTTCCTCTGCCTCTCTGGTCGCAAAAACGCTTACCGAAACCATTACACCATCTTCTTCGTCCACCCAATAGTAAGAGATGAATCCCGGGATTTTACTAATCAGCGGTAGGAATTCTTCCTGTATTCGGCGAGCCGCCTCTTTAGAATCCGTGACGCCTTCATATCGGCGAACCGTTAAGTATCCAGTGTTACTCATTGTAATGATCCTCCGTGTGATTTTTGTTTTTATTTAGTTTTCAGAACCCTTCTGCGGAAGCTCCTCTTACTGTTTCATAAGAAAATGGCCTTTGCAAGGCAGGATTCGCGCCGCCTTTGTATTTCCACTTGCACGTGACGTTCACACTCACCCAATCGCGCATGCTGTCGCTGGCTTTTATAGAGAAAGCGCTTCGACCTCCGGACGTTATTTGTTTCAGTTTTTCATCCTCTTTCGATCTTGCCCGGTCTAAAACAGCGGCCCATGATAAGGAAAACCCGTGAGAGCGATTGGCCGATTAGGTTTCACTTTATTGTTGGCTGCCTCCTTCGCGCAAGCAGAGCTCGCGGATGGCCGATTCGAGCGGCTTGCTATTCCCGTGACCAAAGGCGGTTTGATGGGCTGCATAGTGGGGCCGGATGGCAAAGGCAGCGAGGCGCTTTACTTTAACTTCAACCAAATCAGCGGGCTGCTGTTCGTGGTGCAGGTAAATCCCGATACTGGCGAGGCACGCCAATTCAATGCATCGCAGGGACCCGGCGCATGGGCATTGACCGCTGGTCCGGACGGAAAGATCTATTTGGGCACCTGGGATGGCGCTTTGATCCTCCGCCTCGACCCATCGAACCTCGATAAAGGTTTGCAAGTTGTGGGGAAACCTTCACCCACGGAGGATTACCTTTGGCAATTCGACACTGGCAAGGATGGTAAGCTCTACGCTTGCACGTATCCTAATGCCAAGCTCGTCCGGTTTGATCCGAATAATGGTGCGATGGAGGATCTGGGCCGAATGCATCCGACCGAAATGTATGCGCGAAGCGTGGCAGCCGGCCCAAATGGAAAAATATATGTCGGAATCGGCACGGAAAAAGGCGACCTCGTCGTATATGATCCGGCAACGGCTCAGCATCGCAGCATTCTACCTCCAGGACTGAAAGGAGCCAAAGGGTGGAGCACAGTCACTGTATCGCGCAGGATAGATGGGCAGGTTTATGCCGAGTTCGGCCCCAATTTGATGCGCCTGGATGACGAAACCGCAACGATGGTCGAGCGTGGCCCTGAGAGGCCCGGGCTCAAGTTAAAGGACGGACGGGAAGTGGTTGCTTTCGGTCGCGGCACATTTTCTATTAAGGAACCGGCAACGGGAAAGGTGATCGATCGGACGTTTAAATATGCGGGCGCCGGAGATCATATCTTCATGCTTGGGGTTGGCCCGAGTAATTGCGTTTATGGCAGCACGGCGATGCCGCTGGAAGTGTTCCGGTACGATCCACGGTCCGCAGGAAGCGAACATCTTGGGGCCATGCCCGGCGGAGAGGTTTACTCGATGATTGAAGATCAGCAGAAGCTTTACCTTTGTTACTATGGTGGAGCGATCATGAATCTATATGATCCGGCGAAGCCTTTCTGGAAGTTTGGTTCGAGCGTGGATTGCAATCCATTTTCGTTTGGCGGCATCGGTGACGGTCACTTGCGCCCAAGGGCAATGATTCGCGGACCGGGCGGCTTGATTTATATCGGCAGTGAGCCGCCCTACGGAGAATTAGGCGGCGCCCTGGCAGCGTGGGATCCGCGGCAGAATCAAACCATTGAAAACTATCGCAACCTGGTTACAAACCAAAGCATTGCCTCCCTTGCATGGGAACCCAGGAGCGGCTTGATCTTTGGCGGCAGCGGCAATTACGGCGGAGGTGGAACGCGGCCTGTGGAGAAGGAGGCGAAGTTTTTTGCTTTTGATCCGAAGCGGAAACAAAAGGTGTTTGAGAGTGCGCTGAAACCTGGGGCATCCAAGTATCCAGCTACTTTCGCCGCGCAAGGAAAGGTATTCACAACAGTAGGCGACAAACTGATCGTGTTCGATCCGGTAACAATGAAAGTGACGGGAACCATTTTATTGCCGGGTACACAATTGGATATTTCGCTCGGTCAAAATCGGAGCGGACGTTTGATTGGCCTGACGACCAAAGGCGTTTACGAGGTCGATGTTGGCAAAGCTGAGATCATCCATGCCGCCAGCGCGCCGGTGCCAGTGAACTGTGGATTCGCGCTGATCGATGATAGTGTATATTTCGGAGCGAAGGCCGAGCTATGGCGGTACCAGCTCCCCGCGCTCAAAACCGCTTCGCGATCCGCCGATGGTAAATGACGCAAGGGTTATGAAACTATTCTCCTGCTGCCAACTCGCGGCGCATCGTGACACCCTCGGAGCGCGGACATTCCTGTCCGCAGCAACACGCGACCGGCAAAACGGCTTGAGGGCAGGGCTGGGCGGATGGATAAGCCCGGCTTGCTGCGGACAGGAATGTCCGCGCTCCGGATGGGCTCCCCAACTCACCTTAATTCTTGCCTGCGTCCTGTTGTACGGAACTCCGGCCGCCAACGCTCAATCGACCCAGGCCGATGGCTGGAAGGGCGAAGCGCCCCGTGAAGAGATTCGGCCCGCATTCGAGTTCAAGCCAGGTGGCGGACATGGTGATCACGAACTGTTGATCATTCGCGCGGCAGGTCGGGAAGCAGTCGATGGCCATTGGTCGAAGGCTTTTCCGGTTCAAGGCGGACAATATTATCAATTCCGCGCTTTGCGACGGGTTAAAAACGTGCCATCCCCCCGGCGGTCCACGTTTGCTCGTGTGTTATGGCGGGATGCGCAGGGCAAAGCGGTATTCCATGATGAACCTGGTGCTCACAGTTATGCCCCTAACAAAGCTCCCCTGGCCGAGCCAGAATATCCTCCCGACCGCGAACCAGTTTCGGGCGGTTGGACGGAAGTTGGAGACGTCTACCAGGCGCCCGCAAAGGCATCGCAGGCGATTGTGGAGTTGTATCTGCGCTGGCCAGAGCCGCGAGGTTCGGTTGAGTGGAGCGAGGTTTCTCTCGTCCAGAGCCCGCCACCTCCTTCTCGAAAAGTGCGACTGGCCACCATCCATTACCGCCCGAAGGCTGGAAAAACATCCCTCGAAACTTGCAGTCAGTTCGTGCCGTTTATCGAGGAAGCAGCCCGGCAGAAAGCAGATTTGGTTGTTTTACCCGAAACGCTAACAGTGAACGGTTTGGATTACCGTGGCGCTGCCGAACCGATCCCTGGGCCTTCGACGGAATATTTTTGCGGCTTGGCGCGCAAGCATAGTTTGCACCTGGTGGTTGGCCTGGCTGAACGCGACAAGCATCTCATCTATAACGTGGCTGTGCTGATCGGACCGGATGGCCGGATTATCGGCAAGTACAGGAAAGTGGCTTTGCCGCGCACAGAGATCGAGGCCGGTGTCGCGCCCGGCAATGAGTATCCTGTTTTCCAGACGCGCTTTGGCAAGGTCGGGATGATGGTCTGTTATGATGGCTTCTTTCCAGAGGTTGCGCGCCAACTCAGTAATCATGGCGCAGAGGTAATTGCTTTTCCAGTTGCTGGCTGCAATCCGCTGCTCGCCTCCGCGCGGGCATGCGAGAACCATGTTTTCCTCGTTAGTAGCACTTACACCGATGTTTCGGACCATTGGATGATCTCAGCCATCTATGATCGTGAAGGCCGCGTCCTGGCGCAGGCAAAGGAGTGGGGCAGCGTGGCGGTTACCGAAGTGGATCTGGGCAAACGGCTTTATTGGTCAAGCCTGGGAGACTTCAAAGGTGAAAATCCACGTCACCGTCCGGTTTGGCGTGAAGACTAACTCTTATGCTTTCCTCTTTCTTCTGGTTCTCGTCCTCGTCCTCGATCTAAATGTGTAGCGACCAAAAACATTCGAGAACGAGAACGAGAGCGAGGATGAGGACGAGAAGAATGCCGTAATGGATATTTGGGATCTCCATTGTCACCTGTCGGGCGTGCCTGGGAACACGCCGGAAGCACGTCTCGGCAAACTTCTGGAGTACGCTGACCGCATGGGGGTTCAGCGGCTTTGCGTTTTTATGGGCATGGAATGGAGTAATGATCCTACTCCCGAGAAGATGCGGCAAGAAAATGACGAGGTACTGCGAGCGTTGCGGCATTTTCCAGAGCGCTCATTCGGTTTTGTCTATCTCAACCCGAAGCATACCCAGGCCAGCCTCGATGAACTGAACCGTTGCGTGCGCGACGGGCCGATGGTGGGGGTAAAACTGTGGGTCGCGGAGCATTGCAACGCGCCTGAACTCGACCCTTTGCTCGAACGAGCCACAGAACTGAAGGCCGTGGTTTTTCAGCATACCTGGCTGAAAATTACGGGTAATTTACCCGGTGAATCGACACCGGGCGAATTGGCTCAACTTGCCAGCCGTCACCCGCACGCCACTATCATCTGCGGTCACTCAGGCGGCGACTGGGAGCTGGGTCTGCGTGCGATTCGACCACATAAAAACGTCTGCACTGATTTAGGCGGCGGTGATCCGACGGCCGGGTTCACCGAGATGGCCGTGCGCGAACTCGGTGTGGAGCGCGTCATTTACGGCAGTGATGTGGGTGGCCGAAGCTTCGCATCACAGTTAGCCAAGGTCATGGGAGCAAACATTTCCGCGACCGCCAGGAGGCTGATCCTGGGTGAAAACCTCAAGCGCATCTTGCGTCCCATTCTACGGGAAAAGGGAATCAGCGCGTGAGTGAGCCGGCAACTTCGTGCCTTCGATTCGCGGCGACCTAACCCGGCAGCCTCTTTTGTCGGCGCGACACAATTTTGTCTCCAACTTTTTGGATATAGTCGGCTGCATCTTTTTGTTCGACGAGCTTCTGATGGTTGCTAATCAGCGCTGCATGATAGTTGAGTTCTGTGATCTTGAGTTCGCAGGCCAGCGCTAAAGCAGACATCGTTTTTTGATTCGCAGAGAGCGGAGCTTGGGGATCGGCAGCAAAAATCTCGGAAGAATTGACCGCCTGGTTCACGGCGCCATCGGAAGCAGGCTTCGGGAGTTCGGTCAAGGCGTCCGCGGGCGATAATCGAGGAGCAGGCAGGTTGATGGCGCTCTCGAGGGTATTGGCTGCTTGATCCCGTTTTGTCAGAGGCGCCAGGCCAAACCGCTTTTCCACCGTAGCCAGGACGGAGCTATGGTCGAAAATGGTGGAAAGATCATTCGGGTCATTTCCGATGACAGTGCCTTTGCCCGTATAAGCGGAAGCCACAATGGCGGGCACGCGGACACCCAATCGGTCGAAACGGAAGCCATAAGATGGGTTTGCATGGCTGGAGTCGTCTCCGGTCGGTACTGTCACGGGAGGCGATACGTGATCGTAAAATCCGCCGTGCTCATCAAAAGTGATGATGAGCATCGTATCTTGCCAGTAACGAGAATTGCGGAGGCTTTCGTAAACACTTTTCAGCAGTTCTTCTCCCTTCCTGATATCATTCAACGGGTGCATCGAATTGCCGTTCAAATAATTGTTTCCCGTATCGTAACGGGGTTCGATAAAACTGTAGTCAGGCAGTTCACCCTCCTTGATATCCTCAAAAAAGTCCTCCATATCCCTAAACCTGTTCGTGAATGGATTGACGTATTCATCTCTCAAGCTGGAAATACCCGCGGTTTGAGGCAAACCGTCGTGATAAATGCGCCAACCCTTGCCCGCTTCTTCCAGCCGTTCATAAATTGTGTCATTCTGAAAGGAAAAGCCGGTCAGAATCTGGCTCGCCGAAGGGCTATCCATAAGGCCTCCGGAAGTCGCAGCGTGGATGAAAAATCGGTTCGGCCAGGTAGGACCTGGCACGGATGAGTACCAAAAATTAAACAGAGCAAACTCCTTGGCGAGCGCCGAGAGCACCGGCAATTGATCGGGATGAAAACATTCCATAATAAGATTTTCATCTCCGTCATAGTCCACAGCTTCGGTTGCGCTGGATACGAACCCCGACATGGGCGCCGGCTCGGTCGGAAGATTGGCGATTGGAGGAAAATCCGGGGCGGTATTTTTTGTGGGTCCATAAAGCTGGACTTGAACGTCGTAATACTCGTGGCCAGGATCAAACCTCATCACAAAAGACGAAGCCCGGCTTACCTGGACGGGTAGATCAACTGACGAATTTGGGTCTTTCCGATTGAACTCATTGCCCGTCAAGCCGGCTACATTTGAATTCGCTGACTTAAGATAACCGAACAAATGGTCGAAAGATCGATTTTCCAACATCAGAACAACAAACCGACTAATGCCATTAAACATGAGCTTGAGGATTTCATGTTACCACCAGGTTGATTTATCGCAAGGAGACGAGGTGTTTCGGGGAAGGAGGGCTGATCACTTTTCCCATGACGAGAAATTCCGCCGCCCGGATGAGGCGAATCCTCGGGGAAACGGGTTCTGCGAAGCTTCTGATTCAGTCGGCGGTAGATTCCTTAGCTTAGCTTAGGCAAACTTCACATCCTTAGTATTCGCTCGATTAACCGTTTGATGACTGTAACTTCTCAAACAGCGCGATGAGAAGCTGACAAAATCAAATCCCAAAAATGTGGAGCAATGTCCCACCCCTGCTATGAGCAGCCGAAAAGCAGTTGTTGATGGACGCATCCAGGATGCTGCCCGCTCCAAAACCACACTGCTGGGCCGACGTGCTTTTATTAAAGTTGCGCTTGCGAGCGCGGTTTTTTCAAGCCTGAAGCCCGAAGCCGTTGCTGCGAACCAACCCATCGTTTCACGACACGGGCTGATCGACACAAACGTCAACCTCTCGCGTTGGCCGTTACGACGTGTGCGTTACGACGATACCACAGCCCTTGCCGCCATGCTTCGGCAACAGGGTGTCGCCCAGGCATGGGCCGGAAGCTTTGACGCGCTTCTTCATAAAGATATTGGCTCAGTGAACGCCCGGCTCGCTGATGAATGCCGGCGGCATGGTCATGGCATCCTTTTGCCATTCGGCTCCATCAATCCTAAATCACCTGATTGGGAAGAGGAGCTGCGTCGTTGCGCTCAAGAGTATCGGATGATCGGCATCCGTCTGAACCCGAATTATCATGGTTACAAATTCAAGGATCCGGACTTTATACGTCTTCTGAGGCTTGCCGCTCGGTTCCGGATGATCGTGCAGGTTGCATTGTTGATGGAAGACGAGCGGATGATGCATCCCATGCTGCGAGCAGAGCCGGTGGATATTGCGCCTTTGGCCAACATCGTCAAAAATATTCCCGCGCTCCAGTTAGTATTGCTAAACGCCGCTGGCAAGTTGCACGGCCAATCCCTAACCACGCTCCTCGCGGCGGGAAATGTTTTTCTTGAGATTTCCATGCTCGAAGGCGTCGGCGGTGTATCGAACCTGCTGACCCAAGTGCCACTGAATCGAGTTCTTTTTGGGTCTTATGCGCCTCTTTTCTATTTCGAATCAGCGCTTCTGAAATTAAAAGAATCGCCAATCGACAGCCTTCAACTGGGAATGATTCGACGTGGAAATGCCGAACAATTGGTATCTGGCCTGAATCGGAACCAAAACAAGTGAAACCCTGCTCAGCGAACATTTCTTGTACGCTTCTTCGGTGTTTTCGAAGGCTTGCACTGAATTCTCGTCCGGCATAGCCTCATCCTATTCTCATGAAAGTGAACCGGCCAAATCAATCCGTTCGGCCTCCGTCCACCGTTTCGCGGCGGGAGTTTCTAGTTTCCTCTTCGGCTGTGCTGCTTGCAGGCACACTGGATGCCACGCAGGCTGTGGCCGGTGATTCGTCCGACTCAGGAAAACTGGCAATCCAGGGTGGCGAGAAAGCGGTAACTGAATCGCCGAAACTGCCCATTCGCTGGGGCCAGCCAGAACGGGAGCGTTTGGACTCGATGCTCAGCCAGGACACTCTCTTTTATTGGAAAGGACCGCAGACCACGCTTTTGATCGAACGGTTCAAGCAGGTTTGCCCGATGAAATATGTAATGCCTTGCTCTTCCGGGACGGCGGCCCTGCATATTGCGGTGGCGGCCGCAGGCATCGGACCCGGTGATGAAGTGATCACATCGCCGATCACAGACATTGGCACAGTCGTAGGAGTTCTATATCAGCAAGGCGTGCCGGTTTTTGCCGACCTGGGAGCGAGCACCTACAATCTCGACCCGGCGGACGTAGAGCGGCGCATTACCCCGAAGACAAAAGCGGTCATTGCGGTCCATCTTTGCGGCAATCCATGCGACTTGCATTCCCTGAAAGCGCTTTGCGACAAACATGGCTTGATCTTAATCGAGGATGCCGCTCAGGCCTGGGGTTCAAGGTATCGCGGCCAACCCATTGGCACAGTTGGCCATTTCGTTTGCTTTTCGCTGCAGAACAGCAAACAAATCACGTGTGGTGATGGTGGTGTTGTAGCATCAAACGACGAACGCTTTGGTCCATTGCTTCAAAAATTTGGGGACAAGGGTTTCGATCGTCTGAAAGGCGGTTTGTGGGAATCTTTTTCCACGAACTATCGCATGAGCGAGCCTCAAGCCGCTGTAGCGGCAGCCCAACTGGAACGGTTGGAGGGAATTATTAGCAAACGCTCACGTCTCGGCAATCTGCTGACAGAAAAAATCGCTCGGATACCTGGTGTGCTGCCGCACCAGGTGCACCCGGAAGATCGTTGCGGATATTGGTTTTACTTTCTGCGTCTCAAGCCTGATGCGTTTCGCTGCGATCGGGCGGAATTTGTAAAGGCCCTGGCCGCTGAGGGCGTGGAAACCTCGGCCGGTTATATTTCAGTCCCGCTTCACCGGAATCCAGTCTTTCAGAAACACGCTTTCTTTGGGGGCCGCTGGCCGGTGCGGGAGTTTGGCCTGACGAATATGGACTACACGAAGCATCAGACACTCGAAGCGGAAGCTATCCTTAAAACAGGAGTTCGCATCGGGATTCACGAAGGTATGACAGAGAAATATATTGGCAGCGTTGCTGGAGCTATTGACAAGGTTGCGCGCCATTATTTAGTTTGAACTTTAATCCTGTTTACGCTGACCGATGTAAGGATTGCTCTCAGACGCGCTTTTAAAGTAAACTCGACATCAAATTGCAACATTCCATTGACCAGTTGCACGCTACATTGTTGAACAACCCCGGTTTGTTTGTTGGGGGTGCGCTGATTGGCTTCCTGGTTGTCTATGCTGCGACCTTGTGGCTGGGCTCTATTCAACGTTTATACTTTGAGCGCCAGGAGCGTGTCCTCGGACGAGAACGGCTTCAGCTCCTAATTAAGGCGGCAAAACTTCAATGCCAGGAAGCCGAGCAAAGCAAATTGGTATGGAATGGCTATCGTAAGTTCCAGGTCACGAAAAAAATTTCAGAGTGTGAAGGCGTGGATTCTTTCTACCTGGTTCCGCATGATGGTCGCGAACTCCCGCCATTTAAACCCGGTCAATACCTTACTTTCCAACTAAATGTTGCCGGCGAATCCAAGCCCGTGGTTCGCTGCTATTCGCTTTCCGACAGTCCGGTGCGCAAGGATTACTACCGGGTAACTATTAAAAAAGTTTGCACGCCACCAGACCAGCCGCATTTGAAGCCCGGTCTGGCATCTTGCCATTTTTGCGAACGCATCCAAATTGGCGACATCCTCGATGTCAAAGCTCCCAATGGGCATTTTTACCTGGACATGGCTGAAGAGAGTTCGGTCGTGCTGATTTCTGGCGGTGTTGGCATTACCCCGGTCCTGAGCATGTTGAATGCCCTGGTCGAATCCGGCTCGAAACGGGAGGTATGGTTTTTTCATGGGGCTCGCAGCAGCAACGATCACATTCAAAAAGCACATGTCGAGAAAGTCGCTGCCGCGAATGAAAATGTGCGTCTGCACATCTGTTATAGCCGGCCCGAGAAATCGGATGTTGCGGGAAAAGATTATCAACACGGCAGCCGGCTCACCATTGACGTGCTCAAAAAAACGCTCCCTTCGAATAACTATGATTATTTTATGTGCGGGCCCGGTCCGATGATGACGGGTATCACCGAAGGCCTGGCAGAATGGGGAGTGCCGAAAAAGAACATTCACTATGAAGCTTTTGGTCCCGCCACCGTTAAAGAAAAAACACCCGTCCCAACCCCGAGCCAGACCGAAATGTTGAAGCGGCTTCGGGTGACGTTTGGCCGGTCCAACAAGATTTTGCAGTGGAGTCCCGAGTCAACATCCCTGCTCGATTTTGCCGAGGCAAATGGTGTTAAAATCGATGCCGGTTGCCGCGCGGGCAGTTGCGGCACTTGCCTCGTAGCGGTCAAGTCTGGTGAGGTGGAGTATGTTGTGCCTGCGGAATCCAAGCCCGAAGATCGCACCTGCCTGACTTGCATCTGCAAGCCAAAATCCGACCTGGTGCTCGATGCCTGATACCCACTCTTGAATGCCCGCAGCACCCACAACCTTTGATCGACCGCAGCGTTGGGACGCCGCCTTCGATCCGAAAATGACGGATGCGGACGTGGACCGTCTTTTGGACACGCCGCCTTTTTCGAACATGCGCGCCGAGAATTTTCCGGCGCGGCTTCCGCTCCGCGACATTCTTAAGCAGGACACGAGCATTCGTCGCTATCGCCAGGGCGAACTAATCGTGCGCCAGGGTGATTACGGGAACTCAGCATTTCTGGTGATGTCAGGCAATGTGCGGGTAGTGCTCCGGCCCGGACTGCCACCGTCGTTGCTTGGACGCCGCGAACCAGCGCGCAAAAATGTTTTCCGTCTGCTCGCGCAGATGTGGGCGAACCGCAAAGAGCCCGAAAGTCTCCAAGCCTCGGAACTTAAAGGTGATAAACGGATTGGCGCCCGTGTTGGGGACGGGGACGAGGTGAAAGTGTTTCTTCAGGACGTGCCAAGAGTTTTGAGCGAGCAAAAGACGGATTTGATCCAGCGCGGCGAGTTGTTCGGAGAAATTGCAGCATTGAGCCGCATGGCTCGCACTGCGACGGTGTTTGCGGAAAGCGAGGAGGCTGAGTTATTGGAGATTCGCTGGCAAGGGTTGCGTGACATCATGCGTTACGACGACGCCCTGCGGAAACAGGTTGATACGATTTATCGTGAGCGGGCCCTGCGCTCGGCGCTTCGGCAAGTGCCTATTTTCCGGCGATTGTCTGACGAAGCTCTGCAAGAAGTGATCGCGCGAACCGAACTGAGCACGTATGGCGATTACGATTGGTCAGGCGAGTATAAACGGCTGGCGCAAGCTGCGGCCACGGGACAGCGAAAGCAGGAGCCCACCATCGCTGAAGAAGGCGATTATCCCAACGGCGTGGTTTTGATACGGAGCGGTTTTGCCCGGGTGAGCCAGAAATTTGGCCATGGCCATCGCACGCTCAATTACCTGGGGGCAGGACAGTTCTATGGGTTCGAGGAGATTGCCCATAACTGGCGCAACCCAGCATCACCTTTGCCTTTGCAATATACCTTGCGTGTCATTGGTTATGCGCACGTCATCGTCATTCCCACAACAGTTATGGAGAAGCTGGTTCTGCCGGCTGTGCCGAAGGGAGATCTGCCTCCATTGATTACACCCGTCGAGTCGGAAATAGCCACTGCGCCATCCAAAGATGCCGCCGAAAAAATTGGGTCGGAAATGCTCGAGTTCCTGACTGAGAGCCGTTTTTTTAATGGAACGGCAACGATGGTGATTGATCTGGAACGGTGCACCCGCTGCGACGACTGCGTCCGGGCCTGTGCGGCTGCGCACGACAATAATCCCCGGTTCCTGCGCCACGGTCCGAGTCACGGGAGAATCATGATCGCCAATGCGTGCATGCACTGTGTGGATCCGGTATGCATGATCGGCTGCCCTACCGGTGCGATTCATCGCGGAGCTTTTGGCGGAGAGGTGGTCATTAACCCGGTTACGTGTATCGGCTGCAAGGCCTGCTTTAACAACTGTCCCTACGAGGCCATTCGAATGGTGGAAATCCGTGATGAAAGCGGCGCCTTCCTTACGGACAAGGAACTCAATCCAATCATCAAGGCCACTAAGTGCGATCTGTGTGTTGAACAAGTGGGTGGGCCATCCTGTCAGCGAGCGTGTCCGCACGGAGCATTGGCCAGACTCAATTTGAACGAAATCGACGTCTTTGCCAATTGGCTCGAACGATGACCAATCACACCGGGAAAAATTTTCTCGCGCCCGCCTGCGATGAACTCTTTTGTTAAGCAGAGATGGCTGGGGTTCAGCCTTTTTGTTGTGCTATCGGGCACGGCGATTTGGCTGCAGGCCCGCTGGTTCGGCACTGTCCTTCGCTTGAGCTATCTCACGGGTTGGGTTCTATTCGCAGTCATTTTGTGTCTGACCCTTTACAATCCGCGAAAAAAACTTCCTTTTCTGCCCCTGCTCTCATCTGAAGCCTGGTTGCAATTCCACATTTACGCCGGTCTGCTTACAGGGGTGCTTTTTGCGGCGCACATGAGCTACCGAATTCCAAGCGGGTTGTTCCAAACCATTCTGGCCTGCCTTTATGTCCTGGTGATGCTGAGCGGCTTTTTTGGATTGTTTGTTTCGCGAGCGCTGCCCAAACGCCTCACCGCGCGCGGAGGGGAAGTGCTTTTCGAACGCATCCCCGCGATTCGCCATGCATTGCAAGACCGCGCCGAGGCCCTGGCGCTTAAGTCCATTGCTGAGGTCAAATCGGCGACGATCGCGGATTTTTATTCGCGTGAATTGAGGGGCTTCTTTGAGGGTCAACGAAACCTCGGCCTGCATTTGCTGGAAGTCAGCAGCCCGGTTAATCGGCTGTTAAACCGAATCAAAGATCTGAACCGCTACCTGAATCAGGAAGAGCAAGTAATGTTGGAACAATTTGCCGTGCTGGTTCGCCAGAAAGATGGGCTGGATTATCATTACGCGCTTCAGCTCGTTCTTAAGACCTGGCTATTTGTGCACATTCCCCTGACATACAGCCTGTTGCTTTTCACGATGGTGCATATTGTGCTTGTGTTCGCTTTTTCTGGAGGAGCCCAGTGAAAGAGCAGCTTCCTCCCCCGGACTTCGACGCAAACCGTTACGAGCGACCAAACCAAAATTGGATCTGTGGCCATGCCTCGCAAGGCCATCCATGTCGTGTAGGTCCGGATAACAAAGGCCGATGCCGTGCCACTTTCGAATGTCAACCTTTGCTGGAGCTGAAAGAGGGCCAGACCATAGGGCGCTACCGATGCACGCGCAGCGCGCAACACGGCGGTCCGTGCGATTTAGGTCCTCTGCCTGATGGCACCTGCAGACGTCCTGTTCCAAAATGCAACCCTGTTCGTAGTCTGCGCGCCCGGCGTGGCATCGTGACGATGTGCGTTATTGTTCTCACCGTTGCGGTGTTATTGATTGCTTTGAGCAAACCTTTCCGGGGGAGATTTATCAGCCCCGGACCATTGTCCGCGCAACATGGCACAGCGACATTTGCAGCCATGGCAGCAGCTCATCCGGATCGTGGCGGCAACGCGTGTACTGCCTGCCATCAAACTGAAACCGAAGGCCCGAACGGATGGGTGCGGTCAGCGATGGGTGCTCGTCCCGGTCCGTTGCAAATCAGGGTTCTCGCCAGCGCTGCTACGCCAGTGATGACGTCTCTCGATCAGAAATGCCTGGTGTGTCATTCCGGGCATTCATTTCACCAGCCCAATGTAGCTGAGGCACATTCCTGTTCCATTTGCCACCAGGAACATCATGGTCCTGGCCCGATGAGCGCGCCTGTGGATGCAAACTGCCTTTCTTGCCATGCCAATTCTGAGGCGATGGAAACTTCCCTGGTTCGGGCCAAGTCACTCCCCGCTGGGGCTTTTGATTATCGTCCCGAGAAGGGCCGGGTATTATTCAAAGCACCGCGCCCGGAACGAGGTTATACAAAAATCATTCACAGTTTTGCCTCAGACCATCCCGAGTTTCAGATCCTGGCAGAAAAAATGAAGGATGCAGATGCTTTAAAGTTCAATCATCAACTGCATCTGACAACTGTGTTGCTAACGAGCGGCAAAAAAATGACCTGCGCAGAGTGCCATAAACCCGATGCCGCCGGTGTATATCATCTGAAGATCACCTACGAACAAAACTGCAAAAACTGTCATAAACTGCAGTTTGACGTGAATAATCCTGACCTCCCTCTGCCTCATGGGGATGCGGCACATGTCCGTGATTTCTTACGAAGTCTGTCGGCGCAATACGCCGATTTTGGCGCGAACCAAAAGAAAATAATCGCCCGGCGTGAGCTTGAAACCTTCGTTCAAGAACAGTTGAAACAGGTCAGCCAGCAGTCCGGCGATGGTGAAGCGCTTGAGCGACGAGTGTTTTTCGGTGACGCGCGCAACGCCCCGGTGGCACGAATCGGTGACCGGAACGCGATCGGGCCGGCGCAGTTTCCCGGTTGCGCCTACTGTCATATGGTCAGCGACTCCGGCAAGGAGATTCCACAGATCGCCAAACCTGTCATCCCGGATCGCTGGCTAATTCGCGGTAGATTTGATCACAGCAAGCATTTTAAAGTTGCTTGTATTACCTGCCACGATGCAGAACACAGCCGAGAGACGTCCGACGTGCTGCTGCCGTCCAAAAGCACCTGTGTCAAATGCCATAGCCCGTCAGGAGGTGTCGCAAACAATTGTTCAACTTGTCATGGATACCATTCGCCGACTCGGGAAGATCGGGTTCTGGCCGATAAGCGCTGACAGATCGACTTCCTAGGGAGCTTCTCGCGCTATGCAACTCTTATAGACCCAGGCAACCAACACCGCTTGGAATGGCAACCGGATGAGTAGAAGGATTTTGACGGCCGCGTTCGAGCTTATGCCATGCGTCACCGCATAGATGTTCGCTGGGAAGACCGCAATGAGCAGCGCAATCAAAAACCATCCAGTAACGCGCCGGGTTCGAGGAACGAGCACCCCGATGCCACCAAGGATTTCGGCTGCGCCACTGATGTAAATCAAGCCGATGGGCCAGGGCAGGAATGGCGGCATGATCGTTTGATAAAAACCTGGTGAAAGGAAATGGTTCACTCCCGCGAAAATAAAAAATATCCCCATCACCAAACAGGAAAGCGTTTTGCTTCGCATCGTTCAGTTTGAACTCATTCGTTTTCGAACTTCCATTCTTGTCACTTTGGCTCTTTCCCAAAAAGTCTGTGCTCGAATGAAAGATAAAAGAGTGCGCCAATCTGCGAGGTAGCGCGTGTAAGTCCTAAGGGAACACCTAACCCCAGCACGATCTGGCTGCCATTTTGCAGGTTGAAGGCATACCGAACGCCGGGTGAGATGATGGAAGCAAATTCTCGTTCCGCCTTGCCGGAAGGCGCCAGCGTATCGTTCCAGTATCCAACCCATTCAACCATCAAATTTAGGGAACCGCTGATACAGTAGATCAGGCTGCCGCCAAGGTTATAATTCACGACGTTATGGTCCGGCTGCTCAGCCGTCTCCGGCCAGAAGGTGAGTCCCGCGTTGGCATGCACAAACCAGTTATCGCCAATGGTGGTGCTGAACGGCAGGTTCCATTGGTAACCGAGTACCCCGTTGCCAAATCTACGGTTCTCATTGCCGGTGGGAAGCACCAGGCTAAAGCGAGGCGCGAAAGCCGTCAGTGTCTTTTCATCGAAGAAGGCCTGATATCGATAATTGAGCAAGACATCGCCGAGGCCCTCGCTCCAATGGCCCGACTCCCTAACAAAGGAGTAGGGTAACGTGTAGCTGAACTGATGTGCCTGCCCATATACCGGCCATTCCTGTGTGAACAACAAATCCATTCTCCGATCACCTGGGGCGGCGAGCCGGTTCACGCTGTAGCCTCCGGTAAAAATATGCTGTACTATGCCGGACTCCTGGTTATATGCTTCCTCGATGAAAAAAGAGTTATCCATTATTCCGTCGACTGGCCTCCGTTCCTCATCGGCTGCGGCTGCGCTGCAGATACCGGCGGACGCGACCACTGAACCAAACAGATTAAGCAAAAGCTTCTGTGCGCCGGCCGGTCTTTCTTTATGCGTCATGGACTGGCAAGATTAAGCTGGACCGTTCAAGGAAATCAATTCACTCCATCATCTCCTTTTGCTCGCATTAGTTTTTGTGGCCGTTGCGAACCGGGACGGATTCCCTGTTTGCAGCAGCACGATTGGTAAGGGAGGTTGAGATGCATCCCACGCTGCCGCAAATTCGGTATTGTAATGATAGTGACAAGATGAGCGCCTTGAAACCTGACTCCTTCCCTCCAATTTTAAAATTCGAAGACCCACGATTCGCGAGTGCAAGGTCGTTTCAGAAAAAATGGCGTAATTTTCTCAGAAGATAATACAATTTCGAGATGGTGAAGAAGTTGTTTTTGCTGGACGGAATGGGGCTGGTTTATCGGGCGCATTTTGCATTGATAGCCCGGCCGATTTACTCGTCGAAAGGGGTGAATACTTCCGCTCTTTACGGTTTCACCCAGACCCTGCTTGAAATCAGTAAGAACCAGCAGCCGACCCACATGGCCGTGGCCTTCGATACAGATGCTCCGACTCAACGCCATGCCGATTATGCGGAATACAAGTCCACCCGCCAGGCAATGCCTGAGGACCTCAGCCAGGCACTGCCCCACGTTCGCCGCATGCTCGAAGCGCTCCGAATTCCACTGCTGATTTGTGACGGCTATGAAGCAGATGATATCATAGGCACACTTGTTCGGAGGGCAGAGAAGGAAGGGTTTGACTCTTACATGGTAACATCCGACAAGGATTTTGGGCAGCTCGTAAACGAGCATACCTTCTTCTATAAGCCATCCCGGATGGGAGATGGAGTGGAAATAATGGGACTGCCAGAAATTCGAAAGCGATGGAACATCCAACGCCCTGACCAGGTCATCGACATTCTTGCGTTGATGGGAGACAGCATCGATAATATCCCGGGGGTGCCGGGAATTGGCGAAAAAACCGCCGTTAAACTCATCAGCCAATTCGGAACCCTTGAGCAGGTTCTCGAGCATACAGGCGAGCTAACCGGTCGCTTAAAAGCGAACCTGGAAACTTACCGGGAGCAAGCGCTGCTTTCCAAAAAATTGGCTACCTTGAACTGCGAGGCTCCTTGCCCAGTCGATCTTGAGTCATTGAAAGTGCAATCGCCAGATAATGAAAAGCTCAAAGGAATGCTGATCGAATTCGAATTTAACTCGATTGGGAAAAGATTATTTGGCGAGGATTTTAAGGCCGGCAGGGGGTTTTCGAGTCCGGCAAGTCCCATCCAGCCGAACCGCTCAACAGGGACCGTTGGAGTGACTGAGGAGCTGGTGCTTATCTCTGAAACGAAAACTGAAGAGACGCCCCGCACCTTGGCTGAACTAAAACAACTGGGGGACGTGCCGCACACATACAACTTGATCGACACCCCCGAAGCACGAGATGATTTGATAGCTACACTCGCTGCCAATAAATCATTTTGCTTTCATATACTCGCCACCGGTTCGGACCCAAAACAAGCGCGCTTGCTCGGGCTGGCATTTTCTCTCGCCCCTCACTCCGGGCAGTATGTTCCATTGCCAAAAGATTTTTCAAAAGCACAGCTCGTGCTTGAGCAGTTCCGTCCTTCACTGGAATCGGAAACGATCGAGAAAGTCGGGCACGATCTTAAGTTTGAAAGCAATTTGCTCAAATGGCACGGACTCAGGCTGGGCGGCAAATTATTTGATAGCATGGTCGCCCATAGCCTGATTGAACCAGAAATGCGGCACTCGCTCGACTACTTGTCCGAAGCTTGCCTGGGCTACGCGCTTTCCGCGAAGGACGAAGCGACTCAAATTGAGGATTTGCCTCTCAAAGCGCTGGCGGATCGCGCCGCCGAGTTTGCTGATATCAGCGGTCAGTTACGGGGTATTCTCGAACCCCAGCTCAAAGAAAAAGGTCAGGAAAGGGTTTTTTATGAAATCGAAACTCCTTTGATTCCCGCATTGGTGAGCATGGAGCATGAAGGGATTAAGGTGGACGCAACGGCTCTGGCTGAGTTCGCGTTGCAATTGTCCAAAGAAATCGACGAGCTCGAGAAAAACATTTGCCGGATGGCTGGCACCACTTTCAATCTGAACTCACCCCGGCAATTGGGACAGATATTGTTCGATGTTTTAAAAATTTGCGAAGCGCCCAAAAAGACTCGAACTGGCCAATACGCAACCGATGAGCAAACCCTGATGGCACTCGCCCCCGACCATGAAATTGTTCAGCGACTGCTCGAACACCGCACTGCATCCAAGTTGAAATCCACTTACGCGGACGCTTTGCCGGCAACGATCTGGGCAAAAACCGGGCGGATTCATACGACCTACAACCAGGTGATGACCACGACCGGACGCTTGAATTCACAAGACCCGAATTTGCAAAACATTCCGATCCGCTCTGAGAAGGGCCAGGAAATCCGCAAAGCGTTCGTCCCTGGAGGCAATGGATATAAGTTATTGTCCGCCGACTATTCGCAAATTGAATTAAGAATCATCGCGGCATTGAGCCGTGAAGCAGGTTTGCTGGAAGCTTTTCGCACCGGGATCGATGTTCACACAGCGACTGCCGCCCGGGTTTTTAATGTTTTTCTTGAAATGGTTACGCCCGAGATGAGACGCAAGGCCAAGATGGTCAACTACGGGATTGCCTATGGCATTTCTGCTTTTGGCCTGGCGCAGCGGCTCGGAATACCAAGGAAAGAAGGCGCGGCAATCATCGAACAATATTTCAAACAATTTGCGGGCATACGCAGATACATGGATGAAACTATCGCTTACGCGCGTGAGCATGGATATGTCGAGACAGTTACGGGGCGCCGCCGCTATATTCGCGACATTCGCTCATCCAATAATACCCTGCGTGGTGCGGCAGAGCGGAACGCGATTAATGCCCCGATTCAGGGGACGGCTGCTGACATGATCAAGATCGCAATGATCAACATCCATCGCGAGTTGATGAGCCGTAAACTGAAAAGCCGTATGCTGCTCCAGGTTCACGACGAGTTGGTGTTTGATCTTTTCATAGCGGAAGAGAAAGAGGTCTGCGCGCTGGTTGAAGAAAAAATGAAAACCGCAATTCCTCTAAATGTTCCTATAGTTGTCGAGCTTGGAATCGGTGACAACTGGCTGGAGGCTCATTAATTAATCATAATCACTCCGCAGAGGCACACGATTCTGCGCGCCAATCATCAACTTCCTATCGGCGCTGCAGGTCTTTTTCCGCGCTCTGGTTTCCAAATCCAACCGTATTGCGTGTTGCTGGGTTGCGGCGCGGTTTCATATTGCTCTTTGAAAGCAGTAAGTTTGTCCGTGGCGATCGCTTTACGCGATGCTTTGACATCCACCCCGAAAAGCTTTGCCGAATTCAGACCAAAAATTTTATTTTTGATGGACTCCGTTAGTTGTGGGTAATGATATTTCTCGATTAATTCGTCTTTGATTTTCAGTCGCCGCAATCGGACGATTTGGCTTTGGGGACTGCCGCCCCAAATGGAATCCGTGCCCCAAAGAATCCGCTCCTCACCATTGGGCACCTGCAGCATTTGGCCCAGCATGTGCATGCAGACTTCCGGCGCATAGGCGGAGGTTTGCCCAAACGTGCTTCCCAGCTCGAAGTAAATATTTTTCACGTTCGGATTCTCGTTGCACATTTTTATCACGTCGCTGATCCATGGGATCTCCTGCGGGTTTGGACTTTTCTTTTCGTTATCGCGCAATCGTGTGAAACCTCGAAAGCCTGAGTGATAAAGAATGAAATTCAAGTTCGGAAAGTCTTTGGCCGCCTTGAGAACGTCGCGAGGTTTGCAATGTTCTTCGTTAAAGATCCCGAGCGGCAGGCCTTTGTGCACGCAAACGTTGCGCACTCCCAGCTTCAATGTCCGTTCCCAGAAGGGATAAGCCACTTTTTCATCGTCCAACCACCAGGCATCCTTTCCAATCTCAGCGCCGGTGTACATCTTCCAGGCATCAACTTTGAGCGTTTTGACCTGGCGTTCCATTTCGTCCAGCTCAGAAGGGCCGAGGTTTGGGCGCAACAATCCATGACTCAGCACCCGTCTCGAACCTGCGAGACCGTTGACGTGCTTGCGCGTGGCCACCATACGATCGGGCGGCAATGGATTTTTGTTCCATTCAGCGGTGGGAACGCCGCTGATGATGGCCATGACCGTGTCGCTATCGAAAAAAATCTCTTTGACGTAATGGTCGAGGTTAAGAAGTTCAACGGCGCCTTTCAAATCGAAGGCTTCGCGGCGGAAAGACCGCAGCAAATTCAGCATCGCCTGTCCATCCGGGGTGTTGGTATACCATGAAGGCTCGACATCGACGTGGTGTGTCTGCACGTCGAAGATGAACTGATTCTTCGGCCATTTCTCAACGTAAGCTTTCTGATCCTTGATTTCCGCGGCTTCAACAGAAAAGCAATTTCCGAACACTTCGTTCATGGCCAACAATCCGGCAGCCATGCCACTACCGGTGCGTAGAAACTCGCGGCGCGAAAGACCTTGTGCTTTGGCAGGCTTCTCAGCCAGGTGCAGCGTCAGGGCTTCGACTTTCTTTTGGTCCAGCGATTGCGGCGGCGGAATGAATTCCTCATTCGAGGCGATTTGAGTTGGAATCGGAAGCGGAGCTTCCAAACGAGCATCAATCTGGCATCGGCGGATCCACATAATGTCTGATCCGAAAGTGGCAAACTGCCCCAAAGGGTCAAGCACGCAAATGCGGCGGCGGGGGATAGTCTTTTTGATTTTCAATTTGGTTGCGTCAATTTTTTTGTGTAAAATCATTGAGTGGGTGAAGGGTCCAGTGATCATTCATTCGTTTAAAGACGGCATAGAGGATTCGCTCACAACTGCTTTTGGTAGTAAAGGCACACAT
>Ga0157375_10000867_pt1 | contig 26326 bp, 21 predicted proteins | sample M35metaG_FD_115311 | JGI IMG/M metagenome (GOLD analysis project Ga0157375, IMG submission 115311) | Miscanthus rhizosphere microbial communities from Kellogg Biological Station, Michigan, USA - M3-5 metaG | ecosystem: Host-associated > Plants > Roots > Rhizosphere > Soil | place: USA: Michigan... | reverse complement strand
GCTCGCGCCGCCGGTGTAGAAGTTGCAGTTGGCACAATCCTGGCCCGCCTGATGCGGCGCACCGGCCTTGGTGTTGTCTTCGGTGTAGTTCAGCGCCTTGGCGGTCGGATCATCGAGCGTCAGGTGCGGCAGATCTTCGGCGCGCGCAATTTGCGGCAGAGCGCCGGCAATGACGACGGCGCCAAGCGCGCCTCCGGCGGCGGCGAAGAAGCGCCGGCGGCTGTCATTCGTCTGGCTTGCGGATTTGTCTACTTTTTTCATAAGTATACACCTCTCTGACGGGATCCAGGGATTTTCGGCCGCCGCGTCCGACAAACGCGGCGGTCGAAGCGGATATTCCAGCCGCGAGTTTACGCGCAACCCGACGCGTAATGAAGCCGCTGGCTTAACCCGGGCTGTCCCGATCGCAGCGGTGTGGCTTCGACTGTCCCGCGCCGATGAAGAATGCGCCTCAGGCTGCTTTGCGCGCCGCCACGTCGAGCGCGGCGAAATCGGCCTCGTTCAACGAAAGTCCGGCCGCTGCGACGTTCTCCTGCAGGTGCGCGACGCTGCCGGTGCCTGGGATCGGCAGCATGACTCTCGAGCGTTTGAGCAGCCATGCCAGCGCAACCTGGCCCGCACTCGCGTGCAGTCGCGCGGCGATCCTGGCCAGCACCGAGTCCGGCCCGGCGAGCTTGCCGGCGGCGAGCGGGAACCAGGGGATGAAGCCGATGCCGTTCGCCTCGCAGAAGTCGAGCACGGCCTCGCTCTGGCGGTCGGCAAGGTTGTACATGTTCTGCACGGTAACGACCGGAAAGAACTTGCGTGCCGCACGGATTTCCTCGACCCCGACTTCGCTCAGGCCGGCGTGCCGGATCAATCCTTCCTTCTGCATCTGTGCGATGACGCCGAACTGTTCGTCGCGCGGCACGGCCGGATCGATGCGATGCAACTGCCACAGGTCGATGCGTTCGACGCCGAGCCGACGCAGGCTCATGAGCACGCACTGGCGCAGGTACTCGGGACGGCCGAGCGGTTTCCAGATGTCAGGGCCGTGCCGCGTCAGGCCACCCTTCGTCGCGACGACCATGCCGGTGTACGGATGCAGGGTTTCGCGAATCAGGTCTTCGCTGACGTACGGGCCGTAGCTGTCCGCGGTATCGATCAGGTTCACGCCGAGCTCGGGCACGCGTTTCAAGGTCGCGCGCGCCGCGGCGGGATCGGCCGGGTCGCCCCAGATGCCTTCGCCGGTGACGCGCATCGCGCCGAAGCCGAGGCGGTTGACCGTGAGATCGCCGCCAATCGTGAACTGACCGGATGCGGCCGAGGAAATTGACGTGGACATTTGCTGCTCCTTTGTCTTGGGTTGAGATCCCCTTGAGCTGACTCGTGTCGAGGTTGGAAAGCGGACCTTCCCGCCAGCGCACGCGCTTGCGTGCACAAACGTACGGTCTGTTCGATTGCCTTCAACCTGTCAGCGGCGGAAATCGCATGAAGAAATCTTCATCTTGCGGCTGGCCGCTCGGGCGCGCGCCAGAGTCGCAGGTCGCTACTGCGCGCCGCCCTGGGCCTTCGCCATCTTGGCCTTCGCGATCGCGTCGGCGACTTCCTTCGGCATGTAGGTTTCATCGTGCTTGGCGAGAATCTCGCGTGCGGCAAAGTGATCGCCCTCGGTGCGGCCAGTGGCGACGATGCTCTGCCCCTCGCGGAACAGGTCGGGCAGGATGCCGGTGTATTCGACCGGCATGTCATGAAAGCGGTCGGTGACGATGAACTCGACCTTCAGCGATGACGGATCGCGCTGCAGCGAATGTTCGAGCACGACGCCGCCGAGCCGGAACGACGTGCCCGACGGCACCTTTCCGGCCAGCACCTCACTCGGCGAGAACAGGTAGGTCATGTTGCGGCTGAGGGCCAGGGCCGTCAGGGCGGCCGCCACACCGACGGCGAGCAGGATCAGCGCCGTCGCGATGAGCCGGCGTTTGCGTGTAGGCGTCATCGGGAAGTTCTCGCGGCCTGGCGCTTCACGCGCCCGCGCAACTCACGCAGCACGCGGCGCCGTTGCCACCATGGCGCCATGGCGTCGAAGGCGAGTACGACGAAGAACACGGCGTAGGCCGCCCAGACGTAGCCGGCGTAGCCGCCCATGGCGAGAAACTCAGACATGCGCCGTCTCCGCGGCGGCCGGTTCCTGCACCAGCGCGCGTACCCAGTCCTTGCCCGATTCCAGGCCGAGCAGCGTGACGCGCGAGCGCGCCAGCACGCTGGCAAAAAAGTATACGTGCGTCGCGGCGGCCAGCACGAGCAGCGGCCAGAGCATGTCGGCGGAGATTTTCGACTGGCCGAGCAGGTTGATCGTCTGCGCCTGATGCAGCGTGTTCCACCAGGTCACCGAGTAATGCACGATCGGCAGGTTGACGACGCCGACGAGGGCAAGAAAAGCCGCGGCGCGCGCCGCCTGGCGCGTGTCCTCTATCGCGTGATAAAGGCCGATCACGCCGAGGTACAGAAAGAGCAGCACGAGTTCGGAAGTGAGGCGCGCGTCCCAGGTCCACCACGTACCCCACATCGGCTTGCCCCAGAGCGAACCGGTGACGAGCGTGATCAACGTGAAGGCGGCGCCGACCGGCGCGCTTGCCATGGCCAGCGTTTCGGACAGCTTGATCCGCCAGACCAGCGCGACGAAGCCGTTGGCCGCCATGAACAGGTACGCAAACAGGCCCATCCACGCGCACGGAACGTGCACGTAGATCATGCGGAACGATTCGCCTTGCTGGTAGTCGGCCGGTGCGACGAAGAGGCCGCCATAGATTCCGATTACCCCGCCGACCAGCGCAAGCCCGTAGAGCCATGGCAGCAACTTGCCGGCGAAGCGATAGAAATACGGTGGCGAGCCGAATTTGTGGAACCAGAGTACGAGCGGGTTCATCATTCAGCAGTGTGGCATAGGCGAGGGGAAATCAACGGAGCAACACGAAGCCACGGAACGGAGCAGAGGCAAGGCAAGGTGCAGGCAATATTACTTCTTTCGGCACGGCTGGCATTACACACGGGAATGTCGATTCGAAGCTGACGTGGATCAAAAATGTGGCGCTCGCGGGTCAGGTGAGCGAAATCTTCAAGGCTGCCGCCGAGGCCAGCGGCGCGAGCACCAGCGCCAGGACCAGCGACGCGCCCAGCCACAGCAGCGGAGCGTCGAACGGCAGGCTGAGTTGCGCTGCATTGCACGCGCCTGCGCCGAAGATGAGGACGGGCACGATCAGCGGCAGCACGAGCAGCGTCAAAAGCATACCAGAGCGGCGCATGCCGATCGTCAGCGCGACGCACACGGCGCCGATCAGGCTCAGCAGCGGCGTCGCCATCCCCAGCGCGGCAAGCAGTACCGGAAGGACCGGATCAGGCAGGTGCAGGAACTGGGCGAGCAGCGGCGTGACGGCGATCAGAGGCAGTGCCGTAGTCGCCCAATGCACGACAATCTTGCACGCGAGCAGCAGCGCGAGCGGATGCGGCGACACGACGAGCTGTTCGAGCGATCCGTCCTCGAGGTCGCTGCGAAACAGGTTGTCGAGCGACAGCAATCCCGCCAGCAATACGGCGACGAAGATCGTGCCGGCAGCGATGCGCGCGAGCATCTCGGCTTCCGGTCCGAGCGCAAACGGAAACAGTGCGACGACGATGACCGCGAACAACAGCGGGTTCAACGCATCGCCGCGTCGGCGCCAGACGAGTGCGAGATCGCGGCGCAGCAGCGCCGCGCAGGCTGCGCTTGTGCTTCCGGGTTTCATGCGGGGACCAAAGCCTGCGTGCCGACCGTTGAGGGGTTGGCAGCGCTGATGAATCCACTCCCTCCCCCCCGAGGCACTCGGGGGGGAGGGTTGGGGTGAGGGGAAAGCGCCAAACTCATTCGTTGCAACTCAGTCACGCGCTGCCCCCTCACCCAAGCCTCTCCGCCATGGCGATGAGGAAGAGCTCACTCGATCAGCCGCTGTCGCGAGTGAAATGCGGCGTGGTGTACCGGACGTATACGCATACGCACCATGGGAGGTGATCAATGCCGCACCGCCGCGGCGCGCGTGATCGTCGAGCACGCGGTTGACGAGTTCGATCCCACCGCGATCGAGATTTGCGTACGGCTCGTCGAGCAGCCACAGCGCGGCTGGAACCAACAGCAGGCGGGCGAGCGCAACGCGCTTGCGCTGACCGGCCGAGAGCATGCGCACGGGCTGATCCTCGTAACCGTCGAGCCCGACGCTGGCCAATGCCAGTTGTGGCGTGATTCCGGCGCGCATGCCGCCCATGCCGACGGCGAAGCGCAGATTCTGCAAGGCGGAAAGTTCGGCTTTCAGGCCGAGCAGGTGGCCGAGCAGGGCAACCTGGTGCGAGAGCCGGGCCAGCGTCAGCGGTGTGCCGTGCAGCAACACCGCGCCGGAAGTCGGCTCGAGCAGTCCCGACAGCACCTTCAGCAGAGTCGTCTTGCCGGAACCGTTGTCGCCTTCGATCAGTACGATCTCGCCGCGATGCAGGGAAAAATCCAGCGGACCGAAGACCGGCTCCTCGTTGCGCGCGTAGGTGAGCGCGCGCGCCTGCAGCAGCGGCATGATCTCGTCGTCTTTCGGCGGCTTGTTCATCCGCGGCGATGCTACCGGTACGGCGGCGCGCGCGCCATGCCGCAGCGCAAACGATGTGATCGAGGCGGCATTCTGCCGCTCGACCAAAGGACGAATTCGCGGGTCGTCGGCGGCTGCGGCAAATGGTCTAGCGCGAACGGCCTAGCCTGCTCGGGCATTGTGGTTCATGACGCAGAATCGACCGTGGCGCTACACTCGACGCAACGTTTGCCGAGGCTGAATGATGACGTATGCAGGCAGGGGATTCGCGCTGGCCGCGATGCTGACGATCTTTGGCGCTGCAGCTGCCGAACGTAGTGACGGCGCGCGAGCGGTCTACCTGATCGCGTTGAGCGACCCGCCACTTGCGGCACAGGCAGCAGCGCGCGTGCGCTCACCCGGGCTCGACCCACGGCAACAGCGCCGAGCCGTGCGCCGGGAACTGGAGTCCGCCGCGAGCCAGGCGTGGCTGAAACATCTCGACGAAGCGCGTGCCGGCGTCGTCGACCTCGCGCAACGTCGCATTGGCCGCACGCTGAGCGCGAGCCAGGTCTACCGCTACGCGAGCAACGGGATGGCGCTCGAACTCGATGCGGACGAAGCGGCGCGAATTGCCGCGTTGCCCGGCGTCACGGCCGTGCGGCGCGAGCGTGCTCTGCACATTTCCACTGATGCCGGTCCGCAATGGATCGGCGCGAACCAGCTGTGGGCCGGCGTCAACGGTATCGCCGCGACGAGGGGCGAAGGCGTCGTCATCGGCATCATCGATACCGGAATCAATCCGACGCATCCGTCGTTTGCCGCGGCCGCGGGCGGCTTGACGATCGCGAATCCGCGCGGCCACTTCTACGGACTGTGCACGTCGGGCCAGGCGCAGTGCAACAGCAAGCTGATCGGCATCTACGACTTCACGACCGAGGGCTCCAAGGGCGTCGACACCGTCGGTCACGGCAGCCACGTTTCCGGCATTGCCGCGGGCGACGCGATCAGCGATTCGCTGCAGGGCTACACGGTCTCGCTGTCGCGCAACGTCTCCGGCGTGGCGCCGCACGCCAACCTCATCATGTACAAGGGCTGCAATGCCAAGCCGATCGATTCATCTTCGGATGGCACCTGCGCCGAATCCGCCTTGGTCGCGGCGATCGACCAGGCCACGGCCGACCAGGTCGATGTCATCAACTATTCGATCGGCGGCGATCCGGTCGATCCGTATGAACTGCTCACCGACCATACGTCCGACGCCTATGCATTTTTCAATGCGCGCGCCGCGGGTGTCGTCATTTCGGCAGCGGCAGGCAACGACGGGCCGGGTGCGAGTTCGATTTCCGAACCCGGCAACGTGCCGTGGGTCATCGGCGTCGCCAACGCCAGCCACAACCGCCGCTTCGTCAATTCGATCGGCGGTTTCAGCGGCGCGGCGAATGCGCCGGCGACGTTGACCGGGCAGGGCTACACGTCGGGCTACGGTCCGGCGAACATCGTCTACGCCGGCAACTACGGCAATGCGCTGTGCGGCACCGGCGATACCGAAGGCGTAACGCCGACGGGCGCCAGCAATCCGTTCGCTGCCGGCACGTTTCACGGCGAAATCGTGATCTGCGATCGCGGCATCTATGCGCGCGTCGAAAAGGGCTACAACGTCAAGGCCGCCGGCGCCGGTGGCTACATTCTCGCCAATGCCTCGAGCGACGGCGAATCGATCATCAGCGACAACCACTTCTTGCCGGCGGTGCATCTGGGCTACAGCGAGGGCCAGGCGTTGAAGGCGTGGGTCGCAGGCGGCGGCACGCACAACGGCACGATCGCCGGCGTCAGCGCGGCGCTCGATCCTTCGTTCGGCGACATCCTCGACGCGACCAGTTCGCGCGGCCCTTACGGCTTCGGTGGCGGCGTGCTGAAACCCGACCTCACCGCGCCGGGCGACAACATTCTCTCGGCGGCGCAAACCGGCAACGGCCTCGCGCTGCTCAGCGGCACGTCAATGGCCAGTCCGCATGTGGCCGGCTCGGCCGCGCTCGTGATCTCTGCGCATCCGGACTGGTCGCCGGCGCAGGTCGAGTCGGCGCTGATCGGCACGGCGCTCGCGAACAGCGTACGCATGCAGGATGCGAACACGCTCGCGTCGCCGCTCGATGCCGGTTCCGGCCGCGTCGAGCCCGCACTTGCGGCGCAGGCCGGCCTGTTTCTGCCGCTCGACTCGAACGATTTCTTCGCCGGCAGCGGCAGCCTCGCCAATCCGCTGCAGCACGGCGATCTGACCAAGCTCAACCGCATCGGCGTCGAAAGCGAGAACTGCTTCGGCCACTGCAGCTTCAGCCGCACCGTCACCGACATGTCGAATGGCGGCACCTGGCAGGTCACCGCGACGGCGACGACGGGCGCGGTGCTCAAGGTCACGCCGAGCCAGTTCACGCTCGGCGCGGGCGCGTCGCAAAATCTGAACATCGCGCTCGACGTCAGCGATCCGCACCTGCCCGGCAACTGGGTCAGCGGCCGCATCGTGCTGCACAAGACCGGCGGCGGCCACAGCGCAACGGATACGGCACTCGCGGTTGCCGCTTATGCGACACCGGGCGCCACGCAGGCCTTTCAGCAGTTCACGGCGAACGCGCCGGGCGGCTACATCGACGTGCCGGTCAGCGGCCTCGTCGAGTTGCCGAACGCGACGTTCGCCACGACCACGCTGGCACCGGCCAACGTCACGCAGATGACGCTCGGCGTCGACACGGCCTCGTCCGACCAGGTCTACAACCCCGGCACCGGCAAGCAGTTCGTGCTGTTCCCGATGCTGGTGACGAGCAATGTTCCGGAGTTCCTCGATACCGTCGGCCGCGTGTTCATCGTCGAGATTGCGGCGTCGAACGCGGTGCAGGCCGTGCTCTACGCCGGCATCGACAGCAACAACGACGGCGCGCCGGAAGCGAGCGAGCAGGCGTGCAAGACCTCGTTCTCGGGCGTGCAGACGGTAGCGCGTTGCATCATCGACCTGCACGATGCGCCGGCCGGCACGCAGAATGTCTGGGCGCTGGTCGACGTGCCGCAGGGAAGTCCCGGCACGACCTATTCGGTGACGCTCAGTGGCGCGGTGCCGATGATTCCGTTGTCGGCGTCGACGACCGCGGCCATCTTCAACAACGCGCCCTTCGTCGTCACGGGGCCCGGGCATGTCGCCGCGTCGACGAACTTTCCGATCCGCATGGCGTGGGGCGGTGCGACGACCGACTCGCAAAGTTTGATCGCGCCGGGCAACTACTACGGCGCGATCCTGATCGATGCGGCGGCCGGCGCGCAGGGACTGGCCGGATTCGTGCCGTTCTCGTTCACGCGCAACACCGGCGGCGACGACGTTGCCAATGCGATCGAGCCCGGCGCGTTGCGCACATTTGTGATCGAACCGAACGAAACGTTGGACCACTTGTTCATCGACGTGCCCGCCAATGCCACATCGCTGCGGCTGATCACCGGCGAAGCCGCCGGCGCGCCGGCGAACAATCTGAATTTCTATGTCGTCAGCGGGCCGTTCCCGACGTCGTCTTCGTCGCCGCAGGTTCCCGCCGCGCCGGCGCCGCCACCCGGCACGATGCCATGGACGATCGGCGGCAGCACCACCGAGAAAAACGTGACGCTTTCCGTGGGTGCCGGACGCTGGTATCTGGTGGCGACGAACAGCGGCAACAGCGAGGCGACCTTCAGCGTGAGCGCGCAGCTCGAGTACGGCAACGGTACGGCGCCGGCGCTGACGCCCGGCAACTACTTCAACCCGCAACGTTCCGGACACGGCATCTTCCTCAGCCGGGCCGCCGGCCAGCAGGTCGTCGACTGGTATACATTCCGCGAGGACGGCACGCCGACGTGGTATCTCGCGCAAGGCACTGCGCCCGGCGGCGCCGTCGGTGCCTGGAGCGCCGATCTGTATCGCGCAAGCTGGAACGGCAGCAGCGGCGCGCCGACGCTTGTGGGCGAAGTCGTGCTGACCGCGACGTCGCCCGATCATGCGATGTTCTCGTGGCACCTCGACGGCACGAGCGGCAGCGAAGCGTTCGAGCTCATCGCGAATCCCGCATGCGTGAACGCCAACGGCAACGTGAACCTCAACGGCGAATGGTTCCCGCCGGCGCAAGCCGGCTACGGCTTCGACGCCCTCGTGCTGCCCGGCCAGCAATTCGACGCGTTCTACATGTACGACGGCAGCGGCAATCCGCGCTGGGTCGTCGGCGCCAACGGCCCGTTTGCGGCGACCAGCACGATCGCGATGCTGCAGTCGACCGGCTTCTGTCCGGTGTGCGCGTATCAGGCGCTGACGACGCAGCCCGCGGGCAACATGACGGTGACGTACACGAACGGATCGAGCGGACAGCTGAACACGGCGATCACGCTCAACGCGCCGCTCAACGGAACCTGGAACATCAGTCAGCCGATCGCCCGACTGACCGGCTCGTCGACATGCACTCCCTGACGATTTGTCATCATTGTTTTCGAACAGCGTTAACGGGAAGCGCACTTGGCTTCCGGTAAGATTTTTTTCGATAGAGGGAATTGGAATGAACGGAATCATCATGAACAATGTGGTTGCCTTGGCCGCGTCGATCCGACGATTTCTCGCGGTGGCGATTCTCGTCATCCCTGCGACGATTGCCACGGCAAACACGACGGTGTTGCCGTTTCAGGAAATCGAGAGCGTCGATCCGCTGCGAAACGCGGTCTTCTCGGTTGCCGGCGGCAGTATCGACCAGCCGTTGGCGAGCTTTGGCGCAACCGATCTGCAGCCAGCGACGATGCGCAAGATCACGCTGTCCGGCAACGCGGCGGATCCCTACGATCCGGCCGGCGGCCGATCCGCTTTTTTTCTGCTTGCCTCGCATGGATTCAGTGGGATTTTGTACTTGCGGCCAGAGGCGTTGATCGCCGAGTTGCTCGCGGGAACGTCGCCGGGTGTCGCGCTGCTGATCGGTGCCGACAGCAACGGCGACGGAAAGCCGCAGACCGATGAAGTGATCTGCGAGGCCGAGTTCGCATCGGAGGTCGCCCGCTGCATCGTGGCCATTGACGGTTCCGTGCCTGGTCCCTACTGGGTCATGGCCGTGGCCCCGGGCGGAACCGGCGCGACCTACACCGCGGTGCTCAGTGCTGGCCTGCCTGAAATCGCCATATCGGAAATTTCCAGTTACGGCAACGGCTCTGGTGGCCAGATCGGCCTGGCCAGACCTCCCAGCGTCGATGCCGGTCAAGCATTCGCGCTGGGAATGACATGGACGATCGCACCGATGCCGCTACAACGCTATTACGGTGCCGTGCTGATGGGCCAGACGGATGTCCTTGGCTCGTTTTGCTGCTCCGGCAGCGTCGATGCGCTGATCCCGTTTGCGCTCGAGGACTCGTCCGCGTATCCCGTAATGATCGATCCAGCATCGGGCCCGTTGCTTCTGACTTCCTATCACACGCAGGGTCCGGTGTTGCCGTTGCCGGTCGGCCAATCGGCGAAACGGTTGTTCTTTGATCTGCCGACGAGTGCGTCGACCTACGAGTCGATCGTCGTTGACGGACGTATCGTCAGTGGTCCAGGTTCGACCCCGACGCCGAATCTCGAACTGGCGCTCGTGCACAGCGATTTCCCGGCGTCTTCGCAGTCCGCTGTCGTCGCGGCCGCGCCCGCTGATGCGGCACCCGTCGTTCGCTGGAACGTGACGACAAACGACCAGGACGTGACCGCCGTGCTGCCGCATCCGCAGGCAGGGCGCTGGTACATCGTCGCAACGAACAGGGGCACCGATCCGGTTGCGTTCGTCACGAACGTCGCCGACAGCAGCAATCCGCCGAATACGACGAGCGGCTTCGGCCGCGGCGCGAACCCGCTGCTCGTACCGGGCAACTATTTCAATCCGCAGCGCTCCGGGCACGGCATTTCGATCAGCCAGGCGGCCGGCCAGCAATTGATGTTCTGGTACACGTACCTCCAGGATGGCACGCCGGTCTGGTATCTCGCGCAGGCGGCGGCGCCGGCGGCAGATTCGGGCTGGTGGGCGTCGCCGCTCTATCAAGTCAGCTGGGACGGCAACGTCGGCACGCCGACGCAGGTCGGTTACGTAGAACTCGTGCCGACAGCGACCAACCGTCTGATGTTCACCTGGCACCTGGGCGATGCATCCGGCAGCGAGACTTTCGAGCTGCTCGCGTCAGGAAAAACCTGCGCGAGCGCCAATGGAGTTGCGACGAATTTCTCCGGCAACTGGTTCGCCCCGTCGCAGGCCGGCTATGGGGTCGACGTGCTCGGATTGCCGGACCAGCAATTCGACGTGTTCTATTTCTACGACGCGTCTGGCATTGCCCGTTGGGGCATCGGCGCTGCGCCGTTCGCGACCAACAGTACACTCGACATGCTGCAGAGCTCGGGCTTCTGTCCGCTGTGCGACTACACGCCGGTCACGACACAGGCGCTTGGGCCCATGACGATCAACTTCACCGCCGATGCGTCCAGTGGAACCTTCGTCACGAACTTCACCTTCAAGGCGCCGCTCGAGGGCACCTTCAACATCGACAAGCCGATCATTCGGCTGACGGGCAGCAATACCTGTCAATGATGGAAATCAGGCGGGCAACGGTGGCAGGCGCCGCGCAATCATGGCGTCGGCTTGAGCCAGATCGATCTCGTCGAGCGACGTCTTGCCCTGAGTCAGCTCGAGCAGGATCTGCGCCTGGATTTCGCCGCGCACGAGGGCGGTTGCGTACGGAAGGCGCGAGAACGTGACCATCCAGTAGCGCGGCACGAAGCGTCCGAGATGGCGCGCCGCGAGCGCGCGCTCGAGCGCGCGCATCAGCAGGAACCGCGCGTCGGCGACGCTGTCGCGCATCTCTATGTAGTTCTCCAGCGCCATCGCCGCGATCGCGTCGGCATTGGGCTTGCGCCGGCTCTGGAATTCGGCGAACACGGATGAAGGTTCGTTGGGGGCCATTTCCATCAAATCCGCCAGCTCGACCGCGTCCTCGAAACCGCAGTTCATGCCCTGACCGTGGAACGGCACGATGGCGTGCGCCGCGTCGCCGACGAGGAGCGCGCGGCCGTCGATGTGCCAGCGGTCGAGATACAGCGTGCCGAGCACGCCGGTCGGATTCTGCGCGAAGTCGCGTTCGTAGTCCGGCATGAGCGGCACGGCGTCGGCGAAATTCCGCGCAAAAAAATCGCGCACTTCTTGCGGCGTATCGAGGCTGGCGAAACTCGGCACGTCCGGATTCGATCCCGATTCGTTTGCCAGGAACAACGTCACAGTGAAACTGCCCTCGGCATTCGGCAGCGCGATGCACATGTAGTTGCCGCGCGGCCAGATATGCAGCGCGTTGGGCTCCATGGCGAACAAGTTCCCGCTCTCTAGCTGGCGGGAGAGGGTTGGGGTGAGCGTGGCGCTCGGCAAGGCCCCGAGCTTGGGAATCTCGAGCTCCTTGTAGCCATGATCAAGCGGCTCGAAGCGTTCGCCGAGATCGACGTGCCGCGCCATCGCCGCGCGCAGCGCCGAGCCTGCGCCGTCGGCGCCGATCACGCGCGACGCGTTGTATTCCCGCACGATGCCGGCCTCGTCGGAAAATTGAAACGTGGACGTGTCCCAATCGACAGCGGCGAGGCGCTGATCGAAGCGGATGCGCGCGCCGGCTGCTTCGGCGGCATCGAGCAGTGTCATGTTCAGGCTGCCGCGATTGACCGACCAGATCACCTCGGAATCGTCGCGGCCATAGCGCAGCAATTCGGTATGGCCGTCCAGGTGATGCACCATGCGGCCGCGCATCATCACGGCGATCGGCTGCATGCGCCGCTGCAGTCCGGCGACGCGCAGGCCATGCCAACCCCGTTCGGCCAGCGCCAGGTTGATCGAACGGCCGCCGAGAAACCCGGCCCTGCGCGGATCGGGCCGCCGCTCGAAAACTTCGACGGCGAAACCGCGCTGTGCAAGCAGCGTCGCCAGCAGTGCGCCGACGAGGCCGGCGCCGACCAGGGTGATCTTGTCGCGATTCATCGGGCGAAGTATGCCGGATTTGGCGCGCGGAGCGCCTGCGTTTCTGCGCCGCCGTTTGACTGCTTCGCAAGGCGCAAGCACGATAGCGTGTATCGTTGCGCGGACCGGACTTCATAGCGGCGTTGCGTTCGCTGCTGAACGCAAAGGGGGAATTGCAATGAAGGTTCTTCGCTGGACCGTGATCGTCGGCATCACCGGATTTCTTTCCGGATTCATCGGGCCGATGATCCTTGCTCCCGATGCAAACCAGGGTCCCCTGCTGGGGCTCCTGATCACCGGACCTACCGGCGCACTGCTCGGCAGCGTGCTCGGGATAGCGGCCGCGCTGGCGAGGTTGTCGCCGCGAAGCGAGGCGCGCGCGCTGGCTGCGGCGACGATGATTGTCGCCCTCGTCACGCTGTATTTTTGTGTGCCGTCGCCGCGCTTGCGTGCAACGGTCGTCGAGGGCGAGGTGCGTTCCTGCGTTCCGGCCGGGTCACTGCGCGCCGCAACCGTCGACCGCCTCAACCGGCTCGCCGCGGCGCGGCCGGCTCCCGAACAGATTGCATGGGCGAAAAAGTTCGACGAGGAACTCGCGGCGAAGCCCGGCGCAGTGATCGACGTGCATGTCTATCGCGACGCGCAGCTGTATGAAGAGCAGGCCCGCTGGAATCGCGGAACGATGGTCGCGCGGCCGTGGCGCAACGGCGAGAAAGACGAACGCTATTTCGCCAGCGATCCCGGACCGGAGTGCCCGGACTATCCGCTCGGGTCGCGATCGAAGTTCGTCGTCACCGGCAACACCGGCATATGGCGTCCGTATGGAATCGCCGAGATGCTCGACCTCAAGGTAGCCGCGCCTCTGCCCGCCGACTATGCGAACCTGCTCGGCACTCCTGAGCATGCTCGTTGATTCGAGTGCTGGGACCCAGCCGAAGCCTGCGGATGCGGCAAGAATTCATTCCGGCGTAGAGGAGTCGTTTCGATGCGACGACCCGTTGTAAGAAGCCGCACGCCTCGAGCGTGCGGCTTTTCAGCTCATCTCCTACGTTGCACGATCACTGCACGGCCGGCAGCAGGTCGGTATCGATATATCGAACACGCGGGTTCGACCAAAGCGACAGATCCAGCTCAAAAGTGGTATTCGTTCCGGCGGTGCAATCGACATCGGCGGAAGGTACGAGCGCCAGCAGGGCGTCGGGCGGCTGCGTCGATGGATCAGCCGTCGGGTCCAGACTCGGCGGCAGATTCGAATTCAGTTCGATCGAACCGGCCAGATGCATCTGGCCACCACCATTGACTGTCGCATTGCCGAGGCAGACTACCCCGGCCGATGGCAAGGGCTCAGGCTGATACGTCAGCGTCCATTTGCCGCCGGCGAGCAGCCCATGTGCATTGAGCACATAGTCGAATGTCGAGCCGAACCAGAAATACATCATCGTCGCAGACGAACTCGATGCGACCGGGTCGCCGGTGGTCGGGTCGATCTTCGTGAAATCCGTATGGGCGACGTGCGACGCGCCGGATTGACCTTCGGGACCCTGGAGGTCTATTCCGGTGCTGTCAGCCGCAGAGCAGACGCCTTGCGGTGGATGCACCTTGGTTGCGCCACTGTTTCCGGGCGGAGTAGCTGGCGGTCCGCCCTTGTGGTCTCCACTATTGCCAGGATTGCCATTGCCACCGCCGGGCTTGGTCATCGGCGGACCGTCTGGATCGCCGCCATCACCGTGACCCGCAAACGCGGGAAGGTAGATTGTCAGCAGGGCGGAAGCCAGGATCAGGCTGCAACGGCGCGAGTTGAAGCGCATGGGATTGCTCCTCGAGGATGCAACAATACCCTCCCGATTCCCCAAGCGCGCACTCACCATACGGCAAGTGCAGTGAAAATCGACTGAATGCGTCACAGATTCATCAGGTTGGCTGTAGATGAATTTTGCAGCGGTAAACGCATTCTCGTTCAGGCGGGGGCTGCGTCGCTGCGCGTTCTCACACTGAGCTGGCGGAATCATCGCGCCATGCAAGAAAAAACGGCAGGGATTGCTCCCTGCCGTGCCTTGTCGTACTACTTGTTGAGACTTAGTGCTTGGTCGGCGCCGGCAGATTGACCTTGTCGATGCCGTGGATGACGCCGTTGCTCGACGAGATATCGGCCGAGACGACGGAGGCGTCACCGATGCTGATCTTGCCGTTTGCCAGTTTCACCGGCGTGGATTGGCCGTTGACCATCGTTGCCGATGCCCACTTGCCGATGTCTGCGGCCATCTTGCGGCCCTTGATGACATGGAAGTTGACGAGGGCGACGAGTTCTTCCTTGTTTTCCGGCTTGAACAGATTGTCGAGCTTGCCGACCGGCAGCTTTTCGAATGCCGCATCGGTCGGGGCGAAAATCGTGAACGGGCCAGCACCGCGCAGTGTTTCGCCGAGTGCTGCCTTCTCTACTGCCTTGCCGAATGTGACGTAATGGCCATCGGCGGCAGCCGTGTCGAGAAGATTCTTCTGGGACGAACTGGGGGTAGCATTATTCAGGTTGTTCATAAATATGTGGCCTTTGATTGGATTCGCGTGTTGGCGAATCAGGAACGGCCGAAGCCGTGACTTCTGCGATGCGCAGAAGTGCGATGCTCAGTGCGGTAAGTGGAGGGAATTGCGGCGCGGCTGAGTGGCCGTTACGACCTTGCGTCGTAGTGCAACGCGGAGCATACGCGGCCGGCTGTTAACTGGGCGTAACGCGGCAAGCCTGTTCAGTTGCGGGTGCAGCGCACGTTCACAAGCGCCGGTCCCGCTAGCAGCCGTTTGCCGCCCACTGTCGCACGCAGGAGACAAAACGCAGGCAATCGATGTGGCGATTGTACAGCGGCGTCGGCGCGGCCCGGATCACATCCGGCTCGCGCCAATCGACGACGATGCCGTTGGCGTTGAGGTGATCGAACAGGCTGCGTCCCGCTTCTCGCGGTCCGTTGACGCGCAGCGACAACTGGCAACCCCGGCGCTCCGCTTCGCGCGGCGTGGCAATTTCCACAATGCCGCTTAGTTCACTTTCGATCAGACCGGCCAGGTACGCCGTTAGCGCAATCGATTTCTGCCGCAGCATTGCGAGGCCGGCACGATGGAAGACGTCGAGCGACACGCGCAGCGGCGCGAGCGCGAGGATCGGCGGATTCGACAGTTGCCAGCCGTCGGCGCCCGGCGTCGGATCGTATTGCGGACCCATGCGGAAACGCGTCGCCTGGTCATGCCCCCACCAGCCGGCGAAGCGCGGGCGCTCGCTGCGCGCGTGGCGCTCGTGCACGAAGCAGCCGGCCACGGCGCCCGGACCGGAATTGAGGTACTTGTAGCTGCACCAGACGGCGAAGTCGGCGCCGCTGTCGTGCAGGTTCACCGGCAGGTTGCCGACAGCGTGAGCGAGATCGAAACCGATGACGCAACCCTGGCGCTGCGCCAGTTCGGCGACTGCGCTCAGGTCGAATGCCTGGCCGGTCAGATATTGCACGCCGGGCCAGAGCACCAGCGCGACACGCTTGCCATGCTGGTCGAGCGCGCGTGCGAGCGCGGCCATCGAAATCGCACCGTTCGGCTCGTCGCCTTCGATCTCGATCAGCGTGTCGGCCGGATCGTAGCCGTGGAAACGGATCTGCGCTTCGACAGCGTAGCGGTCGGACGGAAACGCGTTCTTCTCGATGAGGATCGCGGGCCGTTCGCGCGTCGGCCGATAGAAGCTGACCATCATCAGGTGCAGATTGACGGTAAGCGAATTCATCGCCACGACTTCGGCCGGCTGCGCTCCGACCAGCTCGGCCAGATGGCCGCGCACCTCGGCGTGATACGGCATCCACGGATGGCGGCCGCGAAAATGCGCCTCGACCGCGAGCTCGCTCCAGTCGTCGAGCTCGCTGATCAGTGCCGCACGTGTCGCCCGCGGCTGCAGGCCGAGCGAATTGCCGCAAAAGTATACTTGTTCGCCGTGCGCGTGTGGCGGAATGAGAAATTCGTCGCGAAATGCGGCGAGCGGGTCGGCAGCGTCGCGCGCGAGGGCCCATGCCTCGGAGCTGGCTTCGATGCCGCTCATCAACGCGGCTTCAGCGAGGCCATGAGGTCGCCGCAGCCCTTGTTGTAGGCGTCGGTCCACGCGGCGGTCGTCGCCGCCAGCATCGGCCGCGAGCAGCGGATGTGCAGGAACAGGTGGCTGACGAGATAGAACGTCTCGCGATATTCGTAGCGCGTCTTGCCGTTCATGGCGAAGTAGCGCATGACGGTCGGATCGACGCCTTCCGTGACCTGCTCGAAACCGGGCAGCTGCTTGGCCTTGTCGGTCGCTGCATCCACCTGCTGCTGGAAGAACGAAGAATCATGCATCAGTCGTGCATTGATCGTAACCTGGCTGATTTCGTTGCTGCCCGGATCGGCCGCATCGCGGATCTGGAACGCCATGAACTGCGGATTGCCTTCCTTCTTCTCCATGATCACGCTCCAGTCCGCGGGCGTCTTGAACTTGATGATGTTCTCGTAAATGCTGTAGTCCGCCGCGGAAGCGGACGCACAGGCGAGCAGGGCGAGGGCGGCGATGAAGCGCAGTGTCGACATGGAAGCTCCGGTTCTAGGCAAGCGTGCTCTGGTGAGGCATGTTCAGGTGAAACGTGAAAGGGAGAGATCGAGCCACTCCAGGGCGCTGGCGTGAAACAGGCGCTCCTGCTGCGCGGGCGGCAGGTCGAGCGCGGCGATGCCGGAGCCGGGCTCCTGTTCGCCGAGGGGGAAAGGGTAGTCGGTGCCGAGCATGACGTGATCCGCGCCGGCGACATCGAGCAGATAACGCAGCGCGCGCGCGTCGTGCACGCAGGAATCGAACCAGATGCGATCGAGATACTCGCGCGGATTGCGCGCGTTGTCGGTGGCGACGAGGTCAGGGCGCATGCGGAAGCCGTGTTCGATACGGCCGATCGTATAGGGAAACGCACCGCCGCCGTGGGCAAAACAGACGCGCAGTTTCGGCAGGCGTTCGAGCACGCCGCCGAATATCAGGCAGCAGGCGGCACGCGACTGCTCGGCGGGCATGCCGACGAGCCATGGCAACCAGTACTTGGGCATGCTTTCGCGGCCCATCATGTCCCACGGGTGCACGAGGATCGCCGCGCCCAGATCGGCGGCAGCCTCGAAGAACGGAAACAGTTCCGGCGCGTCGAGATTCCACATATCCACATGTGAACCGATTTGCACGCCCTGCAAGCCGAGTTGCTCGACGCAACGCTCCATTTCCTGGATCGCCAGGCGCGGCGACTGCAGCGGCACGGTGCCGATGCCGGCATAGTGGCGCGGGTGCGTGCGGCAGATTTCCGCCGTGTGTTCGTTGAGGAACTCGTGCAGTTCCAGCGCCTCGTTGGGCTTGGCCCAGTACGAGAACAGCACCGGCACGGTCGAGATCACCTGCACCTGCACGCCGAACTTGGCGTAGTCCGCGATGCGGTGTTCGGCGTCGAAAGCATTCTCCCAGACTTCTCGGAAAAACTTGCCGTCTTTGTATATTCGATGACGCCCTTCGGTCTTGATCATGACCGGGAAGCGGTCGTCGCCGTACTTGTCGGCGAGATTGGGCCATTGCGGCGGCAGGATATGGGCGTGCGTGTCGATTTTCAGCATGCGCGCGATTCTAGCGGTTCTCGTGGGGCCGCGCCGGGCACCAGTTCTTGATTCACTTGCCGTGCTCCCGGCTCCTTGCCCTCAGCCCTCGGCCCTTTTCTCCAATAGATGCGCCAGCGTGCCGATGCTGTCGACGATGCGGTCGCTCGCATCGATCCAGGCAGCGGCGAGCGCCTGCTCGTCGCCTGTTCGTGCGGCGCGTTCGATCGACTGCGCCAGCTCGTGCTGCTGTGCGCGCAGGCCGGCATCGCGGTGCAGGGTTTCGCCGCTGCGCAGGCAGGCCGCGATGCGGGCCAGGTCGTCACCGACGCGCTCGGCAAATGTGGTTACGAGGTCGCGCGCCGGCAGTTGCACCGGACCCTGGCGCGCGGCTTCGAGCGCCATCGCGGCGCGCATGAAGCGGTTGGCGTTGGCGAACATGCCTTCGGCCAGGGCCACGAGCCGCGCATTGCGGAGCGGTTCGCCGCGCAGGCGGTCGAGCGACGCCTCGGCGTTGGTGCGAGCGCTGCGCGCCTGCGCGCGAATGTCGGCGCGCACGCGGCTGCTGTCGTTTAGCATGGCCAGGAAATAGCGCCGGTTGGCGTCGAGCATGTCGGCCAGGGCGGGACGCACTCGACCGCGTTCCCAGGTCGGCCAGACTACATAGGCAAGCAGGGCCAGCGCGCTGCCGATGCTGGTGCCGAGCGCACGTGCGGTCATGGTCTCGCCGGGGGCCATGCCTTCGAATGCCAGCAGCAGGACGATCAGCGCCGTCAGCAGCAGGACGCCGATGCCGTAATGGACCGTCGTCAGTTCGCGGAAGCCGAAACACAACACGGCGAACAGCGCGATGCGCTGCCAATCGCCGCCGAACGCGAAATGCGTCAGCGCGGTCGCCAGTACAAGCCCGAGCAGCGTGCCGATGACGCGCAGCAGGCCGAAGCTGAAAGTGCCGGCAAAATCGGGCTTGAGCACGATCGCCGCCGTCATCGGAATCCAGTAGCCGTGCGACATGTCCGTCAGCCGCGCGCCCGCCACAGCGATGGCGAGGCATGCGGCACAGCGCAGTGCATGCCGGCAGGCGATCGACGACAGGCGCATGTTTGCGCGCAGTATCGCGAATGCATTGCGCGGACGCAGTGCGCGCGGAAAGCGCTCTTCCTGCGCGTTGAGGCGCAGCTCGCCGCGGCTGCCGGCGAATTCCGCGTTGCGCGCCAGCGCGCGCAATTGTCCGGCGAGCGCATGTGCGTGGGCGAGGGCGATTGTCAACGCGCGACGCGCGTGCGCATCGGCGCCACTGTCATCGGGGCGGTCGATCGACGACAACGCGGCTTCGTAGCCTTCGAGCGCGGCGGCGGCTGCCAGCGGGCTGACGCCGGCATCGAGCGCACCGGCCACCGAATCGAGCGTGCGCGCGGCGTATTCGCGCAGGCGGACGAGGGTCGCCTTGAGCGCGGTTGCCTCCGCGGGGGCGTCGATTCGTTCGGCGAGGCCGCCGAGCGCGAGCAGTTCGAGGCGGATGCGCTCGACGATCTCCGCGAGCACGCGGAACGCTTCCATCGCGGTTCCGCGCGCGCGAAAGGTGCCGTGCAGCAGGTTTTCGACGTCGGTCAGGGCCTGCGACACCGGCGGCGGCTGAGCCGGATCGTCGTGCCGCCGTGCGCTGGCGGCAAGCTTGCGGCACAACTGGGCGAGCGCGGTGCGTTCCGGGAGGTAGCGCTGCAACGGCCACGCGGCAATCGAGAACAGCATCTGCAGCAGGCCGCCGCCAAAGAAGAGCAGGGCCGGACCGATGGCATCTGCCGGCGAGCGTGGGTCGGACGCGGTGATGACGAGCAGGATCATGCTGGTCAGCCCGATGCGCCCGGCTTCTGGACCCAATGCGACCAGCATGCCGCCGCAGAGTCCCCAGACCAGCGATGCGATCACGGTGGCCGGTGTGCTGGCGCCGACCACGTAGCCGACCAGCGCAGAGATTCCCGCTGCCCCGGCCGCGAACAGCATGCGCCGCACGCGCAGCCGGTACGGGCCGGGCTGGTCCGAGAACATCGTATTCAACGCACCGACCGATACGCCAAGCCCGGCGCCGAGGTTTCCGCTGGCGACCCCGAGCACGAGCGGAAGCACGACCGCGGCCGTGTTGCGCAGTCCGACGATGAACGGGACGTCGCGCGGCTTGAGTTCGAGGAGTCTTGTCAGCACTGGCGCATGATAGCCAATCGCCAGCCGTTGATTGTGCGGGCGCGCCGTTCCGACATTTCTCTCGTTCGTCGTTCCGGCACAGCCCGGAATTCAGCGCTACGCTGCCTTGTCTTGATTGAGCGGAGCATTCGCTCGCCGCCAACGAGCGGAGGTTCTGCTTTGAAGGAACACGAACGCCGGGAGCTGGATTCCGGCTTGCGCCGGAATGACGAGCAAGAGAAGACCAGGCGTTTCAGCGATATCTGTCTGGCGCTGGATTGATGTGGCCACAGGCCTTGCACGTGCGTGCATCGAGCGAGCGGTAGAAGCGGTCGAACACAGCCGGGAAGTCCTCCTCGATATTCTGCAGCACGAAGAACTCTTCGAAGAGTTTGTGGTTGCAGCGCTCGCAGAACCACATCAGACCGTCTTTCTCGTGCGCGAGGCGCCTGCGTTCGATGACGAGGCCGATCGAGTTCGCCATGCGCTGCGGCGAATGCGGCACGCCGGGCGGCAGGTAGAAGATCTCTCCGGCCCGGATCGGGATGTCGCGCGCCTTGCCGCCGTCCTGCACCTTCAACACCATCTCGCCTTCGATCTGATGGAAGAATTCCGGTCCGGCGTCCCAGTGGTAGTCGGTGCGCGCGTTCGGGCCGCCGACGATCATGATGATGAAGTCGCCGTCGACGATGCACTTGTTGCCGACCGGCGGCTTGAGCAGGTGGCGATGCTCATTTATCCATTTGTGGAAATCGATTGGCGGCGTCAGCATTTTGAAGGCCTTGACCACGGCTTGCGCGGATCGAGACCGGATTTTCGCGGATCGAGCATTCTGGATTCCGACCAGGCCGCTCTCGTTTACTGATTATGGCTCTATCCGCGTCAATCGGCTCTTATCCGCGCTCATCCGCGTTCAAATTCATTTTTTCTCGCTTTATGATCTCGTCACCGAGTGCAGCGATGCATTTCAGCTCGATCGCGATTGATGTCGGCAGTGCCGTGATGCCGAGCGTCGTGCGGCACGGCTGCGCGGCCGTGAAGTACTCGGCGTAGACGCGATTGTACGCGGCAAAATCGTGCTCGATATTGGTGAGGAAGACCGTCACGTCGACGAGGTCTTCCCAGCGCGCGCCACTGGCCTCGAGGATCGTGCGCACATTCGCGAACACCGCGTGGCATTGCGCCTCGATGTCGTAGCTGAGCAGGCGGCCCTGGGCATCGTAGACGTTGCCGATGATCCCGTTGGTCGCCGCATCGCGCGGACCGACGCCGGAGAGGAACAGCAGATTGCCTACGCGGCGTGCGTGCGGATACGCACCGACCGGCTTCGGCGCGTGGCCTGCGCGAACGATCCCACTCATTGCTGCGCCAAGCCGTCCGCGCGGATTTCAATGTCGCGGCCGAACACGTTGTGGCCATGGCGATCCATGGCGCTGAGCTTGTATTTGCCGGGACGCAGGAACAGTCGCCCGTTCGCGGTTGCGCGAAGCGACACGATGCGATTCGACATGGGGGAATTCTCGTCGATGGTGTTCAGGATCACGCGGTCCGCCGGTATCGAGTCCGCTCCTTCGCTGGCATAACGTGCCTCGACCATGCACGGAAAATGCGTATTGCAGGCTTCGCCGCCGACACCGTATGGCACACGCATGCCGCCGACGCGCAGCCACTCCGGGCGATCGGTCGAGGCTTCCTGTGGCGGGAAAATCACGCTCATGTCGTATTGGTCGGGCTTCAACGTCCAGGTCTTGCCACCGGCGGCGACGAAGACGCTCGGCTCGCTCAGGTGCTGCGATTGGGTCAGCGCGATGTAGTACGGGTGATCCTGATCCGCACGCGCATGCTGGATCATCATCGTCTGCTCGATGGTCAGCGGGTCGATGCCCGAAACCTTCTTGAAGAATTCCCCCATGCTCGTGCCGCCGAGATACTTGCCGGTCTTCTGCACGTGCGCAAAGCCGGCATTGACCACGAGCCGGGCGTTCGGGTCTTTCTTGAAGACCCGGTCGTAGAGGTTCTGCGCGCCGGAGCGTTCACGCGGATCGCCGACGCCGGCGTTCTCGGCATCGTAGGCCACGACCTTGTAACCGAGGTGCAAGGCTGTCCGCACCATTTCAGCGTACAGCGGCTCGTTCGTGTAGAAGCCGGATTCGGGGACGGGGTAGCCGCGCGAATTCAGATTCTTGTCGGTCTCGTACAGTGTCTCGGCGGCAAAATAGTTGAAGCCCTGTTCGCGCAGTTTGGTCAGGAGCCGGATGGTCAGCGTGCGCGTCAGCGGCGCGCTATGCGCTTCGTTGAAGAAAACAGCCTTGCGGTCCTTGGACATTTCCAGGATCACGTCGGCTGCCGGGCGCAGTTGCCAGGAGCCGCCGAGCGGCGAGGGTCCGTCGTCGGCCTGCGCCGGCTGGGCAATCGAAAATGTCGAGCGCGCGCCGTCGTAGTCGCCGACGTAGGTGAGGTACCAGCTCAGATACTGGCCGAAGATCAGCTGGAACGCGCGGTCGTGATTGGCGTCGTAGGCGAGCTGCATCAGTCCGTACTGGCCGAGCAGGCCCTGCTGTTTTTGCGCGTCTTTCATGATCTGGTCGGATTTGTCGGCCGCGGCCAGCTGCTGTTCGCGCCATTGCTCTGGCGTGACGTCGCGGCTCGACGGCGTGCTCCTGACCGTCTCTGCGAGCGCCGCGGCGGTACCCACGGTCGCGAGCGCAACCAAGGCGGCGGTGATCAGACGACGGCGGCAGTCTTGCGGCATGCAGTTCTCCCCCAGAGGCTTGGATACGTCTTCATGATGACGTCTCCAAGCATCGCAAACGTTGCAGTCGATGCGAATGTGATGTCAGTCATGGTTGTCGCCCGTTGGCAGCGTCTCCCAGATTGGCCAGCGCTTCTGCGTATTGCGCGGGAAGGTCGGCCGGGTCGCTCATGTCCAGACCCAGATCGCGCACCTGGCCGTCGTGCAGTCCATAGACCCAGGCGTGGACGCTCAATACCTGGCCTCGCTGCCACGCATCCTGAACGATCGTGGTCTGGCAGACGTTGACGGCTTGCTCGAGCGCGTTCAGCTCGCACAGGCGATCCATGCGCAGCGGCTCAGAGCCCAGCGTCTGCAGCGCGTCGCGATGCTTCTGCGCGACATCGCCGACGTGGCGCAGCCAATTGTCGACCAGTCCGAGGCGTTCGCCGACCAGTGCCGCGCGCACGCCGCCGCAGCCGTAGTGGCCGACGACCATGATGTCTTCGACCTTGAGCACGTCGACCGCGAACTGCATCGCGCTGAGGCAGTTGAGGTCGGCGTGCACGACGACGTTGGCGACGTTGCGGTGCACGAACACCTCGCCGGGCGCCATGTCGATGATCTGATTGGCCGGAACGCGCGAATCCGAGCAGCCGATCCACAGGTACTTGGGCGTCTGCAGTTGCGAGAGGCGCTCGAAGAATTGCGCATCCTGCGCGCGCACGCGCGCCGACCAGGCCCGGTTTCTTTCGATCAGTGGCGTGAGTTTGGTCATGCTGTATGCAAGTCGATGCAGATGTTCTTGGGTTCGGTGAAGAAGCGCAGTGCCTCGAGTCCGCCTTCGCGGCCGACGCCGGAGTTCTTGACGCCGCCGAACGGCGTGCGCAAGTCGCGTCGCAACCAGCAGTTGATCCAGACGATACCCGATTCCAGGCGCGCGGCGACGCGATGCGCGCGCGACAGGTTCGTGGTCCAGACAGAAGCTGCCAGACCGTAGCTCGTCGAATTCGCCAGCGTCACGGCGGCGTCATCGCTGTCGAACGGCATCAGCGTGACGACAGGCCCGAAGATCTCTTCCTGGTTCGTGCGGGAGTCGGCACCGAGACCCTCGATGACGGTGGGCGCGATGAACCAGCCGCCCGCGCAGCGCCCTTCGATCTTCGGCGCGTTGCCGCCGCAAAGGATCGTGCCGCCTTCTGCGCGCGCCAATGCGATGTGACCCAGGATCTTGTCGAAATGCGCGCGCGAGACGACGGCGCCGAGATCGCTGCCCGCGTCATTCGGGTCGCCGACGCGCAGTGCGCGCACCTTTTGCACGAACGTACTCCTGAACTTCTCGTAGATGCTTCGCTCGATCAACAGTCGCGAGCCGCACAGGCAGATCTGGCCCTGATTGGAAAACGCCGAACGCAACACGGTTGCCCAGTTGGTTTCGTTCGGCTCCCAGTCGGCGAAGATCACGGTCGGATTCTTGCCGCCCATCTCGAGCGATAGCTTCGTGAACTTCGGCGCCGTGATAGCGGCGATCGCCGCACCGGTGCGCGTCGAGCCGGTGAACGAGATCGCCTTGACGCCGGCGTGTTCGACCAGGGCCTGGCCGGCGCCGGGTCCGCTGCCGTGCACGATGTTCAACACGCCGGCGGGCAGGCCGGCCTCGATGCAGACCTGCGCGAACATCGCCGCCGTGTATGGCGTGACTTCCGATGGCTTGGCCACGACGCAGTTCCCAGCGGCCAGCGCCGGCGCGATCTTCCAGGTGAACAGGTACAGCGGCAGGTTCCACGGCGAAATGCAGCCGACGACGCCGAGCGGTTGGCGCAGCGTGTAGTTGATGGCGTCCGTGCCCATCGCGTGCGCCTCGCTCGCGAACTGGGTCGCGGCGGCGGCGAAGAATCGCAGGTTCGCGATGGCGCGCGGAATGTCGAAACTGCGAGCCAGCGCCAAGGGTTTGCCGTTGTCTCGCGATTCGGCCTGCGCAAATTCATCGAGCCTGCCTTCGAGCAGGTCGGCGATGCGCTCGAGCATGCGCGCCCGATCCGGTGCCGGGGTTGCGGCCCACGCTGGAAACGCCCGCTGCGCAGCGGCAACGGCGGCGTCGATATCGGCGGCGCCCGAGTCGGGGCAATGGGCGAACACCGTGCCTGCGGCTGGTTCGAAAACCTCGAGATAGCGGCCGGAATCCGGCGCGCTGCGGCGTCCGTCGATGTAATTGGCCAGTTTGAGTGACGAATCTTCCATGGGCAAAGCTTAACGGCTCTGCCGCGGCTTGGGGAGTTTCGCGAGCCATCTCGCCGGAGGCCGCCAGATCGGCGTCATTGATCCTGCACTTTCGGCGATGACGAGTCTGCCGGCGCGACGCGCAGACGCTGCGCCCCAAACGCGCGCCCGCTGCCACTGAAGGCAGCGACGCGGTACTCGCCCGGACGCAGGAACAGCACGGTTGGAATATCCGCGCGTTCGACGAGCGCGCGATCGGCCGGCACGGCTGCATCGCTCTCGCTCGCATAACGCGCCTCGACGACGCACGGCAGCGATGCCGGATGCAGGTCGAGGCCGATCGGCGTGGCGGTGCGCTCGCCGCCGAGCGCAAGCCAGTCCGGCCGGCCATTGACAAGATTCGTCGGCGGCAGGATCACGCTAACGTCGTAGAAATCAGGCTCCAGGCTCCACGCCGAACGATCCGAACGCAGCAGCACAGTCGGCACCGAGATGGCAAAGCGTTGCTGGAGTTCGCGATAAGCAGGATATTCGCGTGCCGGAGCGATCGGCCGCAAGATCGTCTGGTCGACGCTCAGTGGATCAAAGCCGGTCATGCGCTTCAGGCGCATCGCCAGCGTGTCCGCGTCGAGATAGTCGGCGCGTTTATGCACGTGTGCGTATCCGGCATGCACGACAAGACGCGCGTCGCCGTGTCCGCGAAAGACGCGTTCGAGAATGTGGCGCGCCTGATCCTCCTCGCGTCCGTCGAGATCGGCATCGGCGCGCGTCGACTCGTACGGCACGACGATGAAGCCGAGGCGCAGCGCGATGCAAACGATCTCGCCATACAGCGGCTCGCGGATGTAAGGGCCGCTGGCCTTTGTCGGATAGCCGCGGGCGACGAGATCGCGGTCGTGTTCGTCGAGCCCTTCGACGGCAAAGTGCGTGAAACCCTCTTCGCGCAGGCGCGGCAGCAGCGCGAGCGTCAGCAGGCGCGTCTCGCCGACATGATGGGCCTCGTTGAGCATGACGAT
>Ga0157375_10000866_pt1 | contig 26337 bp, 25 predicted proteins | sample M35metaG_FD_115311 | JGI IMG/M metagenome (GOLD analysis project Ga0157375, IMG submission 115311) | Miscanthus rhizosphere microbial communities from Kellogg Biological Station, Michigan, USA - M3-5 metaG | ecosystem: Host-associated > Plants > Roots > Rhizosphere > Soil | place: USA: Michigan... | reverse complement strand
GGTTCAACAGGAATGGTTGGACAAGTTATGCTTAAAGTTTTGGAGGAGAGAAACTTCCCTATCACAGAATTAATTCCGGTTGCATCGGAAAGATCTATTGGTAAGAAGGTGAAGTATAAACAGGAAGAATTTACGATTGTAAGCATGAAGGACGCTATAGCTGCCAAACCGGATATCGCAATTTTCTCTGCGGGAGGTTCAACTTCACTTGAGTTTGCTCCTTTATTTGCAGAAGCAGGAACAACGGTGATCGACAATTCCTCAGCCTGGAGAATGGATCCTGACAAGAAATTGATCGTTCCTGAGATCAATGCAGATGTGTTAACGAAAGAAGACAAGATCATTGCCAATCCGAACTGTTCTACTATTCAGTTAGTAATGGTTTTAGGACCTTTGAACAAAAAATATGATTTAAAAAGAGTAATCGTTTCTACCTATCAGTCTGTAACAGGAACTGGTAAAGCAGCTGTAGATCAGTTAAATGCCGAAATCAGCGGAGACGATTCCATTGCAAAAGTTTATCCTTATCAGATCTTCAAAAATGCATTGCCACACTGTGATGTTTTTGCGGATGATGATTATACGAAAGAAGAAATTAAATTAATGAAAGAACCTAAGAAAATTCTTGGGGATGATACATTTAATTTAACAGCGACTGCAGTAAGAGTTCCCGTACAGGGAGGTCATTCTGAAAGTGTTAATATCGAATTTGAAAACGAATTCGAGCTTGATGAAGTAAGAAAAATCTTATCTGAAACTCCGGGAGTCGTGGTAATGGATAACGTAAAAAACAACGAATATCCGATGCCTTTATATTCCGAAGGAAAAGACGAGGTTTTTGTCGGAAGAATAAGAAGAGATCTTTCACAACCGAAAACCCTGAATCTCTGGATCGTAGCAGACAATCTGCGAAAAGGAGCTGCAACCAACGCAGTACAGATTGCAGAATACCTGGTAGCAAATAACTTAGTGTAAACTAACAAAATAAAAAAGAGTCTCAAAATTGAGATTCTTTTTTTTATCAAACTTATGAATATTCGGAATAGCATTAATAAAGATAAATTAGCCTTTCAAAAACTTATTGCAGTTTTTGGAGTTATCCTTTTCATAGGGAAAATTATCGCATGGAAACTTACAAATTCCGATGCTGTATTTTCAGATGCCATGGAAAGTATCGTAAATGTCATCAGCGCATTTATGGGGCTTTATTCTCTACACCTTGCCGCAAAACCAAAAGACAAAGACCATCCTTACGGACACGGAAAAGTTGAATTCGTGACTTCGGGTATTGAAGGTGCTTTAATCGCCATTGCGGGCATCATGATCATCTATGAAGGCGTCAACAGTTTGATAACGGGAAAAATTTTAAATAAACTTGACTGGGGAATCTGGATCATCGCTGCGACAGCAATTGTGAATTATTTTCTGGGTTATATTTCCATTAAAAAAGGGGAAAGTGAAAGTTCATTGGTTCTTATCGCATCCGGAAAGCATTTGCAATCAGATACAGTGACGACTCTTGGGGTGGTAATCAGTTTGGTGATCGTTTATTTTACTAAAATTTATTGGATAGATTCGGTTGTAGCTTTATTATTTGGAGGATATATCATTGTTGTCGGCTATAAGATTATTCGTAAATCTTTAAGCGGAATTATGGATGAACAGGATCCTGATCTTTTAAACCAAATCGTTAAAGTTCTTGAAAACAACAGAAAAACGGAATGGATCGATATTCACAATATGAAAATCCAGCAATTCGGAGCTTCTCTTCATATCGACGCGCACATTACCCTTCCTTGGTATTACAGCCTTCGTGATGCCCACAAAGAAATGGAAAATGTCATCATTCTTTTAGCGAAAAACATGAAACGTACCATTGAATTCAACTTTCATATGGATGATTGTAAAAATATTTCATGCCCCGTTTGTCAGATTGCAGATTGCCCCGTCCGGGAAAGAGAATTTGTAAAAAGAGTGGAATGGACCGCCGAGAATATTACAAGAGAAGTGAAACATACTGTAAAATAGTACAATTTACCTTCTCTGCAAAACCTGCTTCCTATAATAAAACATCGGGATAATCAAAAGCAAAATCAAAGGCTGAATCACAAATCTTCTCATATAAAATGAAAAAAGATATCCTATCTCAAATTTATCATAAATACTATACAGATAAATCGGGAATGTGATAAGGAAAATAATGGTAATTAAAAAAGCGCCCTGCACCGTCCATTCTTTATTTTTAAACAGGAAATGAATAATCAGACAGGAGAAAACCAAGTTTACTGTAAATCTGAAAATATGCCCCATAATCAGTTTTCCCCATTCAAAAGAAGGAAAAGCCAGGCTTTTATCGGCCTCATGGAAATAATTCAGAAAAGGATCATAGAAAATCTTGTCTTCAAGCGCTCTCACGCTTATAAGTCCAACAACTCCTATTATGACTAAAAACCAATTAAGAATTTTCATTTTTTAAAGCAAAAAATTTAATCCAGACCAACCACAAAACAACAACACAACCATAAATAGCCGCCGGAAAAATATAATCATGAGATATTTTCCCGTATTGTTTATAGTCTGTCATGACGAGATTTAACCCGATAATTCTTACCAGATTCATAATATAAAGGAGAATAAGACCAATAAATACAAAAACAAATGTTTTCACTCCTTTATAAAATGCAAAAACGAAAGATACAAAAAGAATCATGACAGAAATGGCGTTACAGCCTTCCACCATTCTCGTTGCATAGTCGCTCTTTACGTAAAACCAAACCTGTTCCTTAGGAATATCATTATAAAGCTGTGTCGGATAGCCTATTGAATTCTGAAAATGACGTACCTGCTCAGCAATCATTCTCGAAAAAGGGTCTAATCCTTCCCCTTTAAAGCTATTTAAGTAAAATTGATACGCAAAAAGCAACACCAAATAAATGATGATGAATCGCAGTAAAATTCCTAAAACAGGCTTAAAGTCCTTTAACATATTTACAAAGATAAAAATTAACACGTAAATTACTATATTTGTTTCCTACTATGAATGCTGAAAACGCCAACCTATTTTTTGAAAAATATTCAGGTAAAACATCTTCTGAGTTTATTACTTTAGCTCAAAGCGGTTCTGCGAGAGTAAATTTTTTAGCAAAAGCAGACAACAAGAAGTATATTATTACTTACAATGAAAATATTCCGGAGAATGAAAGTTTTATTTATTTCTCAGATATTTTCTCTCAATTAAAGCTTAATACACCTACAATTTTCACTATTTCTGATGACAGAAAAATGTATGTTCAGGAGTTTTTAGGTGAAAATACACTTTCAGAAATTATATCTGAAGAAGGTTTATCTGAAAATGTAAAATATTTGGTAAAACAAACGTTGGAAAAGCTTTATCAACTTCAAATTAAAACTCAGGGTAAAATAGATTTCACAAAAACTTTTGAATATGAAAGTTATGACGATCTTCCTGTAACGCATGATCTTTATTATTTTAAAAATTTCGTTGCCGATGTTCTTGAGCTGGAATATCACAAATCGACTTTATTAAAAGAATTTAAAAAGATCGTCAACCTCATCGAAAATCTTCATCCAAAAGGAATCATGATCCGTGATTTTCAGGCAAGAAATATTATGGTGAATGAAAATAATGAAGTTTCATTCATCGATTATCAGTCGGCAATGAAAGGTCCGTTGATGTATGATGTGATTTCTTTTTTATTTCAGGCTAAAGCTAATTTTCCTGAAAATTTCAAAAGCGAAATCCTCGAATTTTACATTCAACAATTTGAAAATGAAGAAACCCAACTTCAACTAAAAAATTCGGTTAAACCCATTCAGATGATGAGATTTTTGCAGGTTTTGGGAGCTTACGGATTCAGAGGACTGATTCAAAGGAAGCAACATTTCATAGCAAGCATAGAAAAGGGAATTGAAAACATTACAGAATTTGCTCAATCCTGGGAACATATGAAAGATTATCCCGAGCTTGAAAAAGTGATTAAACAACTAAGTTTAGAGAAAACAAAATTGAAAATTAAATTAATTTTGAACCATTAAGATTTTTATTAAGAAGTTAAGTTTAATTAAGGTTTATGACGAAAAAAGAGATTACACAACTATCTTATGAAATTACAGGTTTTGCAATAAAAGTTCACAAAACACTTGGTCCGGGCTTGCTTGAAAGTATTTATGAAGAGTGTTTGAAAATTGAACTAATTAAAAATGGATATGATGTAAAACAACAACTTTACACTACAATTCATTATGAAGGAGTTGATATTGAAACTAAGTTGGTCGTTGATTTACTTGTAAATGATACTATCGTTTTAGAATTAAAAGCTATTGAAGAAATCTTACCTATTCATGAAGCTCAGTTATTAACTTGCATGAAAGTTTTGAAAAAACCTCAAGGCTTATTAATAAATTTTTTCACAGATAATATAACAAAATCCTTAAAACCTTTTATTAATGAATATTTTAAAGAGCTTCCAAACTAAAATTTTGATTTATCAAAAATCTTAATTAAACTTAACTTCTTAATAAAAATCTTAATGGTTCAAATTAAATCAAAATAATTATAATATAAAAAAATGCTACACATCGACGTACACAGTTTTTCGTACAAAAAAGGAGGAATTCCCAAGGATGAATCAGGAAACGGAGGCGGTTTTACCTTCGACTGCCGAGGAATTTTAAATCCCGGAAGAATTGAAGAATATAAAATCCAGACCGGAAACGACATTGGCGTTCAGGAATATCTGGAAACGAAAACCGAAATGCCAAAATTTTTAGAATTAATTAAAAGCATCATTTCCATCAACATAGACAATTATCTGGAAAGAGGTTTTGAGAATTTACAAATCAACTTCGGATGTACGGGAGGGCAGCACAGATCAGTATATTCCGCGATAAAAATTGCGCATTTCATTGAAGAAAAATATGGTGAAAAAGTTGAGATCAGCCTTCACCACGACGAACAGCATCAACTGAATTCATAAATGATAAGGCATAAATTATAAATGATTATTTTAAAGCATTTATTTTTCATCAATTATCATTCATCACTTATCAATTATAAATAATGAAAGCTCTAATTTTCGCAGCAGGAAAAGGAACAAGGCTTAAACCTTTTACAGATCATCATCCCAAGGCTTTGGCTAAGGTAAATGGCATTCCGCTTTTGGAAAGAAATATAAATTATCTTAAAAGTTTCGGAATCAAGGATTTTGTCATCAACATTCATCATTTTGGAAATCAAATTGTTGAGTTTTTAAAGGAAAACAATAATTTCGGATGTCATATTGAGATCTCAGATGAAACCCAGGAATTGCTGGAAACAGGCGGTGGTTTGATTTTTGCTAGAAAATTCCTCGATCATGGGGAAGATTTTTTAATCATGAATGCCGATATTCTCACCAACATCAATATTACGGATTTGGTTGAATACCACAAAAAGATAAAAGATTTTGCTACATTAGCCGTTTCGGACAGAGAAAGCTCGAGAAAGCTGCTTTTCAATGACGATTTGGTTTTAAGAGGCTGGCTGAATGTACAAACTGGTGAACAAAGACTGGCTGAGTTCAACAAGGGCTTCAAGGCTTTAGCTTTTAGCGGTGTACATTGCATCAACCCTACTATATTTGAAAAAATAAAAAGAAAAGGCAAATTTTCTGTTATGGAAGAATATCTGGATCTTATGCAAACCGAACATATTCATGGTTTTGTGCATGACAGCATCCTGGTAGACGTCGGAAGACCCGAATCTGTAATAGAAGCCGAGAAACATTTTAAATAATCTGCAATGGAAATTGATGGAAGAGACGAAAGTCTGGTAAATCCGGAATTAGACAGTAATGAAACAAAGCTTCACAACAGTTTAAGACAAAAAAACTGGGACGAGACTATTACCAAAGACAGCTGGATGGTTTTCAAGGTGATGGCTGAATTTGTTGACGGTTATGAAAAACTGGCTAAAATCGGTCCGTGCGTTTCTATTTTCGGTTCTGCAAGATTGAAGCCTGAAAGCAAATATTACAATATGGCGGTAGAAATTGCCGAAAAGATCACCAAAATTGGCTTCGGAATCATCACCGGCGGTGGCCCCGGAATCATGGAAGCAGGTAATAAAGGCGCTTTTAACGCTAAAGGAAAATCAATCGGCTTAAATATCGATCTGCCTTTCGAACAACACTTTAACCCTTACATCAACAGATCATATTCAATGAATTTTGATTATTTCTTTGTAAGAAAGGTCATGTTTGTAAAATATTCTCAAGGTTTCATTGTTATGCCCGGAGGTTTCGGAACGTTGGATGAGCTTACGGAGGCCATTACTTTAATTCAAACCAATAAAATCGGAAGGTTCCCTATAGTTCTGGTTGGCTCTGAATTTTGGAGCGGTTTACTCGATTGGTTCAAAACCACTTTATTAAAAGAAGGAATGATTGCAGAAAATGATTTGGACCTTTATCGTGTGGTAGACAGCGCTGACGAGGCGGTCGCACACATTAAAGCATTCTACGATAAGTATTCGGTGAACGTAAACTTCTAATTGGCATATTATTTGTGAACTATAAACAACAATTATGATTGTAAATCTATTAATTAAGATGAAAAAACTTTTATATATCTCGGGAATTTTAACACTTTTTGTGTTAATGAGTTTTGTTTACGCAGATTTTTTCTCTTCAATGACAAAGGTGGATTATATTGATGGAAGTAAGACGTTGAAGTTTACCACAAAGATGAACACAAGCCATATTTCCGACGCCATCAAAATAAACCCCAATACAGCTGGATTTGAAGCAGAAGTAAAAAAGTATGTGAATAACAATTTTGATGTGTACGTTAATGGTTCTCCCAAATCAATTACTTTTACGGGGAGCCAGGTAAGCGGAGAAACAGTTTGGGTATATTTTGAGACCAGCGGTGTTTCAGATATCAATACCTTAAAAATAAAGAATACGATTCTTTTAAGCGCTTTTCCTAAGCAAATAAACCTAGTGAATATTGCTTACAAAGGAAGTCAGAAAACAATGAACTTCCAACGAGGAAAAGAAGTGAATGAAGTATCTTTCTAAAGAATAAATAAATTATAGTGAAACCACTGCTGTTGCGGTGGTTTTTTTGTTTTAATAATCGCTCCTGACATTCATTCTTACTTCATATTCAATATCGCTTTTATCGTATTGAAAAGGTATTTCAGGTAATGACCAAGACGCTTTATACATCCCATATTCCGGATAGATGTGATACTTTCTCAAAGAATCTGTGATATCAAATTTATCTAAAAGTAAAACCCCATCTCTAATATCTAATGAATCAAAAGCAACAAGATAACTTCTGCCATTGATGAACTCTCCATCTTCATTTGATTCTATAAAGTTTCCTTTGTTGGAAATAAATTTAAAATCATTTCCAGATCGTCCTTTTTCAGTATAATAACCCGACGTAACTGTTCCTACTCCATATCGAATATTTTTAAGCATAGTCACACTTGGATTACCGGCATATACAACAAAAATAATTTTATAAATTACTAAAAGGGCAATGCCTATGACAATTGTCCAAAAAACGGTTTTACCTTCTTCCATTTTTTATACTTTTAAATACAAAATTAAAAAAAGCTGTCTAATTAAAGACAGCTCTATGTTATATGTTATTTAGTCAAGTATAAATTACTGCACTTGAATATTATCTAACTGAATGGTAGTTGTAGTACCACTTCCGTTTCCTGAATACTCAAATACTACAAATCCGTTTCCTGTCAATGTAGCAGGGATATTGTATGTTCCGGCAGGTGCTAATACTCCATATCCACTAACTGGAGTCTGAGGGATCGTAAATGCCGAAGTAATATCTGTTTTCGTAGCAGCAGTAATGTCTCCAAGCGGAGTGTAGTTTGTTGTTGTATACACTTTTAAAGCATTACCGTTCCAGAATCCTACATTTACGTCAAATTTTAATGTATTTGCTGCCGTAAAGTCAACAGGTACGATAAAATAAGTTACATATGGACCTGAACCAGAATTCGCTCCCAATTGAATGTATTTGTTGTTGCTGAAAGTTTTTAACTGCCAATATCTGTTTCCTAAAAGAGCGTCGTTAACATATTTAGGATAAACTTCCAGGTTAGTTGGTGTTAATGAATAACTCTCAAAATTTTCAAGGAAAGAACCTGAGTAAGTGATTGCTGTACCTCCTTTTGGCGGTGTCGCATCTACTCTGTTTCCTTTAAAATTAATGTCATTAGTGCTTCTGATCAACATTTGCCAAGTTGTTGTATAACGGCTTACTACGAAAGTAATATCTCCGTTTCCTGTTGGCAATAAGCTAGAACCCTGCGCAAAGAAACCTGAATTTCTAAGAGTCACTGAATTCCCTGAAGCATCTTCTAAAGTTCTGTCTGTATCAACTCCTGCTCCACCGACATAATCGATATAAGCTTTATTAACAGGGAAAATATCACCGATTGAGAATTGAGAATTAGGAACTTTCACTAAGGTATTGATGTATTGCTCAGCCTTAGCTGCAGCAAGGTTTGGCAATTCTACCGGCTTGATGTTTACAATCTCAAGTCCGTTTCCGTTACAAACTCCTGACATATATCTGCTTACCAAAGAAGCCGGGATTCTTCCGATTGCAAAAGTAGGATCTACAGAACCTATTTTCACAGCACCTCTGTCTAGACCTAGTCTCAATCCTTTAGCATTAATTCTGATATGCGCTCCAACCGGGAAATCTGCATAGTTACTTGCTCTGTCAACTTCAATCTGTAAACCTGCAGTAGGATTTTCAGGCTTATCCTGGAAAGAAATTGTTTTATAGAAGTTTCCGTTTTCGTCAGAAGAAACTACGTATCCGTCAATGATCTGGTCATTAGTAATCAAAAGATATCCTGTAGCCGGAGCCTGAGCTTTAAAATCAGCCAAAGACATCGTTGGAGCCGGGAATTTGTTTTCGCACTTGATTGGCGGTGTATCCCACTCATCTTTTTGTACGCAAGAGGTAATAGAAATTGCGGCAAATGCAACTCCTGCTATCAAACTTAAGTATTTTTTTATTGTCATCTTAATAATTTTTAATAAAGTAGTTAATGATTTGATTATTAGAATCTAAACTGTAAATTTATAAAATATGATCTTCCTTGAGTATACCAGTATTTTGGTCCGAACAAAGGATATTCTCTGTTTAAATCTTCCGAGAAAGTATCGAACTTAGCATTTCTGGTTTGTTCAAAACCTCCTGTAATATATTTTCTGTTATTTAAAATATTATTTACGGTAGCAGAAATCAACACATAATATTTACCGATTACCCAAGATTTCCCTGCATTAGCATTCAGGAAGAATGAAGAAGGCAGTCTGTTTGGTTCTAAAACTTTTCTCAGGTCAGCTTCAGTTAAACCATAAAATGGCGAAGAAGTAAGATCATTCTGTGTAAATCCTTCTGTTCTGACTAATGAAGCCGGATCCAGATAATTATCATCGAAATAGTTCCAGTTTGCTCCTACCCACCAATATTTCGGGTTGTTGTAACGGAAACCTAAAGAGAACGCCTGCTGAGGAGTTCCTCCCTGGCGATAATTTTTAATATAGGCTTTGCCCAAACTTGTATACGGAAGTCCATTTGGAAAAACTCCGGTAGCATCTGATGCAAAATAGGTCATCGGATCATTTTCATAGGTATATTGTCCTATACTTGCCAAACCTTGTAAAGATAATGTAGGAATTACTTTTATATCAACTCCCAATTCCAATCCCATATTTCTTTTCTTCACATCTGTCATGATCTGAGAGACAAAAGCACTCTGTACATTGGTCTGGTTACCATCTGCATCTACACTTTTCAAAGCAAGACCATCTGCAAAGTATCTTTGTACCGTAGTTTCGTTATCAGTATCAACTAAATATCCTGTCAATCTTAATTTTAAGAAAGGTGTTGACATTACATAACTTAAGTCATTAGCATTTACAACCATGTTTTTCACATTTGGAGCAACAGATCCGTTAACCCTTGGATTAACAAATAAATCTTCCAAATAAGGAGCCTGCGTATAATATGCTCCGTTGTAAACAATAAAGTTTCTTCCGTTAACTTTATAGACTGCCTGTCCTTTTATACCATAGTTCCAGTAGTTGTAATCTGTACCTTTTCCATAAGAATCTTTGTATAAATAATGATTAAACAAACCTTCTCTGTTTGAGCTGGAATATCCAAACATTCCGGAAACGAATACATCAAATTTTCCTGACGAAAACTTCAATCCCGGATTTACTTTTACCTCCTGTCTTCTGAAAATGTAATCGTAAGTCATCTTATCACCTACTTTTTTGGTTACATTTTCTTCACCTTCATTATATAAACCTGATTTTCCCGGTTGGTTTGTAGCTGCAAACGGATCTCTGTTTAGTACAAAATCAGCACCCAGAAGATCGTTTACTTCTCTATACTGTTCAGAACGGTAATTCTGATAAGATACATTTAATAAAAATTTAGTCGTATCATTAAAATTGTGTATAAAGTGAGTAGCAGCGTTCCAAATTTTATCATCGCTTACATCATTTACTAAATAATATAAAGCTCTTTTACCTGTTTGCCCATAATAAGTTCCTGCAGGCTGCTGCATATTTCTTCTGTATAATCTGTCCCAATTTAATTGAGTTACATTTGGATCTCCCGATTGCCATCCGGCTAAAGATGTTCTGTAGGCATCCTGTGCAGTTGTCATTGTTCCGTCCGGATTTATAACTGACGCATTTGGGTCTAAAGAATCATAGTAACTTGGTAAATTTCTGTAATATGTCGGAGACGGGTTTTGTACATTCTGCCAGTCTAAACGCGACCCTTTATCTTTTCCGAATTGGTAAGAAACTGATGTCCAAAGACTTGAATTTTTATTAATTTTCCAGAAATCCTGCACCTGGAAGATCGGCTGAAAACCTTTTCTTACCCTTTCACTTCTTTGTTCCCCATCCTGATACCCCCAGTATGAGTTGTAATGTACTCCTCTGTAGTCATATACTTCCTGAGTACTCGGGCTCGAGGTAGATCTTCTGTAAGGCGCGCCAATAACGTTAAAAGTCATTGAATGTTTATCACTGAATTTCTTCTCGATACCTAGATACGCTCCGTAAGCATCATAGAAAGTTCCATCCTGAATCCCTTCTTCCGCCCATCTTCTGGCTCCCATCAATGTGAATGCCCATCCGCTTTTGCTCATTCCTGAGCTATATCTTAGAGATGTTCTGTTTCTATAATTTCTGTTTGTTAAGGATTGAGTAAACTGAAATCCTTTTCTGTATTCGCTTGCTTTCGTATTTTTATAAACAACTGAACTGTTTCCTCCAAAAGCATATTCAGATGGCGAGTGGTTTGAGGAAATTTCAGGATATCTTGTAATTTCGTTAAGTCCACCCCAGTTTCCAAAATCTACATTCCCATTATCAGATTTGATCATAGAAACACCATTTAACATAGTTTCTCCGAATCTGCCATCAATTCCTCTTGGTCGGAACCAATAAAATCCTAAATCGAATGCCGCAACTTTACTGAATACATCTTGCGAAGACTGTAATAAACCTACTGTAGAAGCCTGTCCGCTATTGCTATCTTCATCATCACCATCATTGTCAATTATCGCTAAACCTTGATCAGCGCTTGTAAGTGCAGAATAAAGGGTGACTGTTCCTAAATCCTTTCTTTTTTCGTCGGCTACGTCGAACTCCATTACTTTCGTTTCGAAGTTTGATTTCGTAATCACAATTTGATAATGCCCCGACCGTAAATCTACAAATTGGAAATATCCAATCTTATCGGTCGTGACATCATTTTCACTCCCTTTAATATCTACCTCCGCCCTCTCAACGGGTTTCCCGTCTGCATCCTTCAGATACGCAAATACCGTGGTCTGCGCAAAATAAAATGAAGCGGGAAGTAAAGTAAATAAAGAGATTAATGATAGTTTTTTAATCATGCGTATGTTATTTTTTTAAATACTTTTCTTCTTAATAATCAACAGTTTAAAACATGGGGGCACAAATTTAGTCAAAATTTATAATTTCCAATATTTTTAACATTATTTTTCCTTAACATTGTAAGCTTTTAAGAATGATTATGTAAAAATAGTCAGCTACAACATTCTAAATTTACAAATATTTAAAATAGAATGAAGTTAAAAAAAGGTAAATTTGTCGATTAAATAATTTTAATACCTAATAAAGGATGAAAAGATTTTTAAGTTTTATAGCCATCATTTTTTCGATCATGGCTTTCGCCCAGCAAGGCAAGCTGAGAAAGGTTGCCGCAGTAGGTTTTTTGAATGTGGAAAACCTTTGGGACACGGTACGCTCTGCAGATTATATTGACGGAACTAAAGATATAAGTAATCCTGCTTTTCACAGAAGCATTCCTTTGGATTCCGTAAAATTCCTGGAAGCAGAAAAATATGAAGGACAATGGAGTGACGGTTTGCTAATCGGTAAAAAAGTAGTAAAATATCAGGGTGGTTCTGAAGAATTTACCCCTTCAAGCCCCAAAAATTATAATACCAAAGTTTACAAAGCAAAATTGGCTAATGAAGCAAAAGTAATTTCTGAACTTGGCGCACAATATACTAAAACAGCACCTGCTGTAGTTGGTTTAATCGAGGTTGAAAACAGACAGGTGATTCAGGATCTTATCAAGCAACCTGTCCTTGCCAAATACGATTACGGAATTATTCACTATAATTCTTACGATTATCGAGGTATTGATGTCGCTTTAATTTATCAGAAAAGAAGATTTACTCCTACAAATTCATTAAAAAAAGAGCTGAAAGTTTTCGATGAAAACGGAAAAAGAGAATACACAAGAGATATTTTGGTGGTTACAGGCTTCTTAGACAACGAAAAAGTAGCATTTTTCATGAATCACTGGCCTTCAAGAAGAGGAGGTGAAGCTATTTCTTTGCCTAAAAGAAATGCTGCAGCCGCTTTATTAAAGCAGCAAATGGACAGCATAAGAACTGCAGATCCTACCACAAAACTTTTTGCAATGGGTGACTTCAATGATGATCCTGTAAGTGCAAGTTTAAAAAATCATTTAAAAGCTCAGGCAAATCCTAAAGATTTAAGCGAAACAACGCCATATCTTAATTTAATGTATCCTTTATATAAAAAAGGAGTTGCTTCTTTAGCCTACCAGGATGCGCCTAATTTATTTGATCAGATTATCGTTTCTAAAAATTTAATCTCGGATCAGGTGAATAAAGATTATTCGGTTTACAAAGCTGAAATCTATGCGCCAGCTTATTTAGTCAACAAAGAAGGAAATTACAAAGGCTATCCCTTCAGATCCTGGAACGGAGATCAGTTTACAGGAGGTTACAGCGACCATTTTCCGGCATTTGTGATCTTACAGAAAGAACCGTAAAATTAGGCACTCGTTTTGAGTGCTTTTTTTATGTAACTTTATGAGTATGAAAAATTTAGTTTTAATACTATTGATTGCTTTTATCCCTTTTAACTGTCTATCACAGACAAAGCCTAAAAGTGATAAAGAAGAATCAGAAATTAAACCTTCAAAAAATGATGACGGAGAATGGGATATTACTGTTATTGATACCCAATTTGATTACTTTTTGAATGCAATTGCGCAGCCGATGAGCCAATATTCGGAATCTTCCTTAAAAAGTAGAAATACTCTTTTGGTGAATGAATGGAATTCTTATTATACCTCAGGCAGATACAGAAATGTCATTGAATCTTCTATTGATTATGATCCGAAAGAAAATTACGGGTTGAAATTTGAGTATAAACTATATCAGGTTTTTGTCTATGTCAATTGGAAGTATGGGTTGCGCATGAATGGGCTGTCAGGCGGTGATATTGTAAGATAAAATTTCAAGAAATTTCAAGAAATATTTTCAAAATTTTTAATTAGATTTGTAATTCACTGATTAATGAATTTAATCAGTATTAATAACCAAACAATTCAAATTAAAATTTAACCATGAAAAAAGTATTTTTTTTGGCAAGTTTTCTAGCTGCCGTTTCTTCATCTGCACAAATTGGTCAATTCTCAGACTTAACTCTTGAAGCTTACTCACCCATTATGATTTTAAAAAGAAGCGTAGACTATGGCGGTTACGTTCAGGGTATCCAATCACAACTTAGTGATGGGACAAACAATTGGTTTATGGGAAATTTTGGAACAGATGACTGGGTGGTTTCCAAAGGAGACTGGACAGGTAGAAAATTAGTTGTCAAATCAAATGGAAATGTTGGAATTGGCACAATAACACCAGAAGCAAGATTGCATGTAGCCGATGGGAGCGGCGCAGGAGTTTTATTTAATATGAGACCAGCTTCTTTCACTCCAAATACAGGGGCTCAGATCAGTTGGTCCGAATCTTCATCAACAAGAGCTGAAGGAGATTTAATAATCGCTCCAAGAACAGATGCCGCAGCCTCTATTGCTTTCTACACAAACAACGGATCTCAAATTGATGAAAGAATGGTAATCAAATCAAACGGATTTATCGGAATTGGCTCTAAAAATCCAGATGCTCCATTAGCTGTAAAAGGATTAATACATGCCAATGAAGTGAAAGTTGATTTATTAGTTCCGGCAGATTATGTTTTTGAAAAATATTATACCGGCAATTCTACATTAAAACCAGAATATGCAATTCCTACTCTTGAAGATGTAGAAAAATTTACAAAAGAAAACAATCACCTTCCAAATATTCCGTCTGCGAAAGAAATTCAGGAGAAAGGACTGAATATTGGAGAAATGTCAAATCTTTTACTTCAAAAAATAGAAGAACTTACGCTTTATACAATAGAACAAAATAAATTAATCAAAGAACAGCAAAAGAGGATTGAGACTTTGGAAAATCAAAATAAAATTTCAAAATAATTCATTAAAAATCAATAACCTTAAAAAATCAATGAATTATGAAAAATACATTTATAATAACTTTATTTACTTTTTTACTTTCATGGAATTATGGATATTCTCAGGCAGGAGGAAGTGACATTATCATCTGTCTTGATAATAGCGGATCCATAGATGATACGGAATTTACAGATATGACAAATTCTGCAAGAAGTCTCATACAATCTGTTTTGCGATGCAATCAAAACAACAGGGTTTCTGTAGTACATTATGGAACTTATTTTCCCACTGCATCAACAGTTCAGCCCAAAATATACATCGAATCTAACTTTACAAATAACATTGGTACCGCTCAAAATTTTTTAAGAAGATTAAATGCCGGGGATCATTTTCATGAAGCCGTAGGCTTAATCGGTAATGCTTTAGACAACATCAGTAATCCTGATATTGTAAGTCCTCAGACAACATTAACCACCAACCCGTCACGACCTCTTACAATATTTTTATTTACTGATGGCTATAGAGGATCAGGAGACCTTGTAAACGGTTCATTTTTAGTCCGATATGGCAATCCACCTCCTGCTATCGGAAGTAATAATGCTTTTACGAATTTTACCAACTTTAAAAATAACAGAAATGCCAAGTTTGTCGTAGTACAAGTGCACAATAGCCCTCCTGACAGAGCTGCCGCTGCCGGTATTGCAAGTTTGGGAGGATCTTATATGGGACCTGATCTTGAAGTATATCCCGCTGATCCAAATAGTGGCCAATATCCAAGATTATATTTAAATAAAACAAACTTCGTATTAACTGCTTCGGAATTATCAAACATAACGAATGATATCTGTACAATAAGTAACGGAAGCGTACAGTTTTTTTATGAACCTCGTGAATGTCAACAAATCGAGTATCCATTACACGTCTTCGGAAATTATACAATTCCTGCAGGTACTACAATTACAAATTTTCAAGTATCGCTTGTAAACGCATCTACAGGTGTCACTTATCCTACATCCACGGCAGTAACTTATCCTGCAGCCAATCAGTTTGATTTTACTATTAATCAGTCTGATCTTACCAATCCTTTATCGGGAGAATATAATTTCTTGGTGACACTTACGTATTCTAATGGAAGTACCAGCCAAACTATTTTTGCTAATAATTCGGTTACCGGAGTTCCATTTGATCTTAAATTTTGCTGTCCTGATAATCTGGATATTACTGCAGAAGTTCTATCTCCGAATGTAGACGTTCAGGTTGCATCAAACAGCATTACCGCAAGTAATATTATCAATAGTGGAGCTACTGCCATATATCACGCTGGTAATTTTGTATTGTTAAAACCTGGCTTCTTTGCCAAAACAGGTTCTGATTTCCATGCGTATATTGAAGGATGCAAAGCTCTTGAAAATATTACACAACCTATTAATGATAATTATATTTTTGATCCAAATGCAGATCCGAATAATATGAAAGTCTTGGCAAAAGACAACATTCAAAAAGCTATTCAAATTTCACCAAACCCTAATAATGGTTTATTTAAAGTATCATTAAATAAGGCACATTCAGGATCGGTACAAATTATTGATATGAATGGTAAAGTTGTCAATGAAAAGTCATTTAAGAATGAAAAAGAAATAAATCTTGAGATTCAATCATTACCTTCTACAACTTATATTGTAAAAGTTATGACAGGAAACGAAATATTCACAGAAAAAGTGATCAAAAGATAATCACCCTCTACAAAATCAAACAAAAAAAGGTTCAGAAAAACTTCTGAACCTTTTACTTTTATAATAGCTAACAATTATTTGTTGAATAATTCCTCAACTTTATCCCAGTTTACAACAGAGAAAAACGCTGCAACATAGTCAGGTCTCCTGTTTTGGTAGTTTAAGTAATAAGCGTGCTCCCAAACGTCAAGTCCTAAAACCGGAGTTCCTTTAACGTCTGCAACAGGCATTAGCGGGTTATCTTGGTTTGGAGTAGAAGAAACAGATACAGAACCGTCAGCATTTTTTACTAACCAAGCCCATCCTGACCCGAATCTTGTTTTAGCAGCTTCAGAAAAATCAGTTTTGAATTTTTCAAGACCACCGTAAACTTCAATAGCAGCTTTTACATTTCCTACAGGCTCATTGCTTCCTCCCGGAGTTAAAATTTCCCAGAATAAAGAGTGATTGAAGTGCCCCCCTCCGTTATTTCTTACTGCTGGCTTGTCAGTTCCCGTCTGGCAGATCTCTTCGATCGTTTTTTCAGCTAATTCAGTTCCTTCGATTGCTTTATTTAAATTGTCGATATATGCTTGGTGGTGCTTTGTATGGTGGATTTCCATTGTTTTTGCATCAATAGTCGGTTCCAATGCATCGTAAGCATATCCTAATTTTGGTAATTCAAATGACATAATTTTATTTTTAATGTTATAACCCAAAGTTAACCAATAATTGATCTATATTCAAAAAATGGGTATTATTTTAATAAATCTTTAACATTGATATATTGATTTAGAATAAGTTTAATTTTGAGTAAGGAAGTTGGAGGCTGGCAGATAGAAGTTTTTTTCGTCGAAAAAACGACTATTGCACGTTTTAAAAAGCTATTTTTTATTGTTAAAATTTAAATATTTCAAAAAATCAGCACAATCATTTAAAACTTCCAGCACTCATCTTCCAGCCAAAAAAAAGCACGAACCCAAGGATCCGTGCTTTTTATTTAAACAATATTAAATTAAATTATTTATTCATAGACATCAGGAATTCCTCATTATTAAGGGTTCCTCTGATGTTTTTATTGACAAATTCCATGGCTTCAATAGGATTCATTTCGGAAAGATATTTTCTGAAAATCCACATTCTCTGAGAAGTAACCTCATCAAGAAGCAAATCATCTCTACGAGTACTTGAAGAAACTAAATCAATTGCAGGATAAATTCTTCTGTTAGCAATTTTTCTGTCTAATTGAAGCTCCATATTACCCGTTCCCTTGAATTCTTCAAAGATAACTTCGTCCATTTTAGAACCTGTATCGATAAGAGCTGTTGCGATGATCGTTAAAGATCCGCCGCCTTCAATTTTTCTTGCAGCACCGAAGAATCTTTTTGGCTTGTGAAGTGCATTCGCATCAACACCACCAGAAAGAACCTTACCTGATGCAGGAGTAACCGTATTGTAAGCTCTTGCTAATCTTGTAATTGAGTCCAACAAAATAACAACATCGTGACCGCATTCAACCATTCTTTGAGCTTTTGCTAAAACAAGGTTGGCAACTTTTACGTGTTTGTCTGCTGCTTCATCGAATGTAGATGCAATTACTTCTGCATTTACACTTCTTTCCATATCGGTCACCTCTTCCGGACGTTCGTCGATCAAAAGTACCATCATATAGACTTCAGGGTGATTGGCTGCGATAGAATTTGCGATATCTTTCAACAACATTGTCTTACCCGTTTTTGGTTGGGCAACAATCATTGCTCTTTGTCCTTTCCCGATCGGCGCAAATAAATCAACAATTCTTGTAGACATTGTAGAATTATTTCCTGCTAAATTAAATTTTTCTTCCGGGAAAAGCGGTGTAAGGTATTCAAAAGCAACACGATCTTTAATGAAAGCAAGATCTCGACCGTTAACTTCAGTTGGTTTTAATAAAGAAAAATATTTCTCTCCTTCTTTTGGAAGCCTTACGATTCCTCTTACGGTATCTCCGGTTTTTAAACCAAAATTTCTGATTTGCGCTGTAGAAACGTAAACATCATCAGGTGAAGAAATATAACTGAAATCTGACGAACGTAAAAATCCGTAGTTATCAGGTAAAATTTCTAAAACCCCTTCAATACTCACCATCCCATCAAAATTGAACTCTTTTCTGTGTTCGTGATGATCTTCCTGTCTGTCAGAATGCCTGTTTTGATTAGGGTTCTGATTAGGGTTTTGATTCTGATTAGGATTCTGGTTTTGGTTAGGATTTTGAGCCTGTCCCTGATTAGGGTTTTGATTAGAACCTTGATTTTGATTAGGGTTCTGATTTTGGTTCGGATTTCTATGTTGGTTTCCACTGTTTTGTGGATGATTTTGACCTTTTTGAGATCTAGCCTGAGGTTGTTGTTGAGGAGTATTGGGCTTTTCTTCTGCTGGAGCAGATTCCTGAGGATCTGTGTTTTTAGGAGTTTCGGGTCTTTCCTGAACAGGATTTTCTGTGTTTCCTGTATTGGTAGGAACTCTTTTCCTCTTTTTCTTGGCTTGGGCAGCGGCTGAGCTTTCTTCTGAAGCTTCAGCTTTTACTTCTGCCGGTTTTATTTCCTGCGAAACAATTTCCTTTTCCTCTACTTTTTCTTCAACTGTTGGTTTTGTTTCTGTTGGAGCTTTTACTTCCGCTTTAGGTTTTGGGGCTGCCTTTTTCGGAGCAGCTTTTCTGACAGGAGCCTTTGCAGGTTTTTCTGTCGGGGTTTCCTCAGCATTCATATTGGTTTCTGTGGTGTTGAAATAATCTTTTGCCACTTTGGGATTTGAAGCCTGAAAGTCAAGAATTGCAAAGATTTTGTCATTTTCATTGCTGTTTCTTGCAACTTTAACGCTCAAATCTTTTAAGATTTTAGTCAACTCCGTTACGGATTTTGACCTTAACGTTTCAATGTTAAACATATTTATGTAAAAAATGTAATTATTTGTGAATAAGAAAAGTAAGTCCGGTGACTTTGGTTTTCAAGTGCATTCGTATAATGCAAATCTACACTTATTTTTGAATTGTGCAAAATTTATAGTACTTTTGCCTGGAATTTAATATTCAATGTTACAAAGAATACAGACTATTTGGACGTTTTTAGCAGTTTTAGCTGCTGTGTTCCTGTTCGTTACAGGGCAGGATGTTATCATTTCCGATAGCATTCCTGTGATAAATGTTGGCTGTGTAACGCTTGTTTTGGTTGGTTTAGTAAGTGTTTTCAGCTTTAAAAACAGAAAAAGACAAATTTTGCTGAATAACATCAGCATCATTATAAACGCTTTGTTGATTGGTGTATTGGCGTATTGGTTACTAAAATTATCCGGAGGAATGCAATTTCCTGAGAAGGGTATTGAGCCAGTTTTCCCATTGATTGCGATGATCTGTTTGCTTATAGCAAATGTTTATATCAAGAAAGATGAGAGGCTCGTAAAATCTGTAGACAGACTTCGATAGCCTTACAACGATTTTTTGAGTGAGAACAGCTTCTTTTAGGAGCTGTTTTTTTATTTTTACTGAAAATTTATTTAATGTTTAAAAATAATTTAAGTAAAATTTGCGTAGTTATTGGATTTTTTGCTTTCGGTTTTCTAGTTTTACCCTTTTTTAACAAAGGCAGAGAAGAAGAGGATGAGAAAAAACCAAGCTTTTATGATGCTGAAATCAATGCTAATGTAACTGAAAATCTGAAGATTGGATATTTGTTTAATATCAATAACAAAACTTACAAACCTGGTACTTATCATTATGTAATCCAAGCAAAGCAAAATGATGAACGAATAGAATTTTTGTCGAATGAAAAACATTCTAATTTCGAAAATGTTATTACCTTTAGCTGGAGACAGACAGAACCTCCTTATAAAGTAATTAAAAAGGCAAAAGCAGATACGCTTTACATTATTAAAGGAGGAAGAACAATAGCTTTTCCAAAATATTTAGACAAAGAATAATTTAACTTATGAAAAAACTAACCTACCTTACTTTCTCACTTTTCTCTATACTGAATTTTGCGCAGGAAGTTTCTAAAGAAAGAGTCAACAAGGTTATTTCAACCCTGGCATCAGACGAAATGAAAGGTCGTGAAATCGGAACTCAGGAAAATGAAAATGCCGCAAACTATATTGCAAAACTTTTCAAAGAAGATAATTTAGAATATTGTACAGGAAATTCTTACTTGGTTCCATTTAATTATAAAGGAAAAACGGTTTATAATGTTTGTGGCGTTAAAAAGGGAAAAACTGACAAATATCTAGGATTCTCAGGACATTTTGATCATATCGGAACCAACAGCAAAAGCGGTGATAACATTTATAACGGAGCCGACGACGATGCCAGCGGAATCACAACTTTGGTAGGAATTGCAGATTATTTTAAAACTAAAAATCCCGAATTTTCAATGGTCTTCATGGCATTTAATGGAGAAGAAAAAGGAATGCTGGGTTCAAGTGCGATTGCACAGGATAAAAATTTAGATAAAATTTATAATAATCTGACGGCCCTTTTCAATTTTGAAATGGTGGCAACAGAATCTCAATTCGGGAAAAATGCAGTTTTCATGACGGGTGATGATTTTTCAGACCTTGACGAGCTGTTTAATAAAAATGCAGTCAACGGATTAAAGATTAACGCTGATCCTTACGCCGCAGAACAATTATTTTACAGATCTGACAACGTGAATTTTGTGAAAAAGAAAATTATTGCCCATTCAATTTCAACGGCCGACATGACCAAAATCAAACATTATCACCAAGTAAATGATGATGTAAATATTGTTGATTTTGATAATATGACCCAGATCATCAATAACTTCGGAAAAACCCTGGAAAAATTAAATCCTGATAATTTTGCTCCAAAGTATAGCGATAAAGTAATTTTTAATTAATATTTACAATTCAAAACCGTCATTTGGCGGTTTTTTGTTTTGATTTAAAAAAATCCAACCTTTCAATTTAACTTAAAATTGAAAGTAATTTGTAACAAAAAGACCACAACTGAAACATATTAGTAAAGTAAAATCAGGTTAGAAACGTCTAATCTTTTAATTTTATGTAATTTTGCTATCCAATTTTTTCATTGAATGAACCAATATCTAAAAATACTAAAGTTCGCAAGACCTCACCGAAAATACATCTACGGAAGTTTATTTTTCAATCTTATGTATTCTGTATTTCAGATTGCATCGTTAGGAACAATCCTTCCGGTTTTGGGAATGCTTTTCGGAACCATTAAGCCTGAAACATATAAAACGGCTCCTGTATATTCGGGTGAGATCGGAGATTTTTTTAAATATCTTAAAGAATATTCCAATTATTATGTTCAGAATCTGGTTACAGAACATGGCGCGCTTAATGTATTGGCGTGGCTTTGCGTGGTAACTGCCTTTATGTTTCTTTTGAGAAACTTTTTCAGGTATTTAGGCTCTTTTTTACTGATCAATTATCGTGTAGGCGTTACGAAAGACCTTCGTGGTGCGATGTACAATAAAATCCTTTCTCTTCCTGTTTCATTTTTTACGGAACGAAGAAAAGGAGATTTGATGTCTCGTATGTCTAATGACGTGGGAGAAGTAGAAGGTAATATTTTGGGCAGCTTGGTCGAACTGATCAATGCTCCGTTTATGTTGATCAGCACATTGGTGACTTTGTTCTTCTTAAGCCCGGAAATGACGCTATTTTCCTTACTTGTATTACCTGTAATGGGAACAATGATTGCTTTGGTGGGTAAAAGTTTAAAAAAAGACTCCCATGAAGCTCAGCACGAAATGGGAACTATATTTTCCATTGTAGATGAAACCTTGAAATCATCAAAAGTGATCAAGATTTTTAATGCTGAAAAGATCATGAACAACAGATTCACGCAGTCTATGCAAAAATGGATCAACAGCTCGATCAGCTTAGGAAGAAAGAAAGAATTGGCATCTCCGATGAGCGAATTTTTAGGATCAATTACTTTCCTGATTATCGCTTGGTACGGTGGAAAACAAATTATTGTAGAACAGTCAATTTCCCCGGCAGATTTCTTGGTTTTCCTAGGAATGTTCTTCCAGATTTTACCTCCTGCAAAGAGCTTATCGACTTCAATCGGAAACGTTCAGAAAGGAGAAGCTTCACTTGAAAGAGTCTTAGAAATCCTTGATGCAGATGTAAAAATTGATGAAGCTAAAAATCCTGTATCTATCTCTACACTTAATAATCAGATTGAATTTAATAATATTGGTTTTTTCTATGATAAAGACCACACAATACTTAAGAATTTTTCACTGATCATTCCAAAAGGTAAAACTGTTGCGCTTGTCGGACAAAGTGGAAGTGGTAAAACTACTATTGCCAACCTTTTAGCAAGATTCTATGATGTTTCAGAAGGTGAAATTCTTATTGACGGAACTGACGTTAAAAATTTAAAATTAAAAGAATACCGTCAACTTCTGGGAATGGTAACACAGGAATCTGTTTTATTTAATGATACGGTGTACAACAACATTCTGATGGGTAAACCCGATGCAACGAGAGAAGAAGTGATTGCTGCCGCGAAAATTGCCAATGCAGATGACTTTATTACTCGTCTTCCTGAAGGCTATGAATCAAATATCGGAGATGATGGAGGAAAGCTTTCCGGAGGTCAGAAACAAAGGGTTTCTATCGCCAGAGCTGTATTGAAAAATCCACCAATCATGATTCTGGATGAAGCAACTTCCGCATTGGATACAGAATCAGAAAGATTCGTTCAGGATGCTTTGGAAAAAATGATGGAAAACAGAACATCTTTAGTGATCGCTCACCGCCTTTCAACGATTCAAAAAGCAGACTGGATCGTAGTTATGGAAAAGGGAGACATCGTAGAACAAGGAACTCATCACGACCTTATCGCGAAAAAAGGAATGTATAACAAACTTGTTGAGCTACAGAATTTCGATTAAAATATAAGGCTGGGAGATGGAAGTGGGAAGCTTGGAGTTAATCATCATAGCGTATATCAGAAGTAACAACGCGAACCATAACTTCCAGCCTCAAGCATCCATCTTCCAGCCAAGTAAATAAAATTTAAAATGAACCCCATACAAGAGTATTTCTACAGAATTGAAGAGCCTGATAGAAGTACTCTTCTTTTTTTACGCAAAAAAATCCTTGAATCCGACACAGAAAATATTACTGAAACATTGAGTTTCGGGCTTCCGTTTTTTAAGTATAAAAAGAAAATGCTTTGCTATCTATATTACAGCAAAAAATACAAGAAACATTATATAAGCTTTTATCACGGCGACAGACTTGATCATGCGGAATTGCTTCAGGAAGGCAGAAAGAAGTTTAAAATCCTTTTAATTGATATGGAAGAGGATTTGCCTGTGGAGTTTATTTTAAGGTTAATTAATGAGGTGAAACAGTTTATTAGGGCTTAGGATTTAGGAAATAGTTTTAAGTTTTGGCTAAAGCCAATTTGATGATCTCATTCTTCGTTAAACGGGCTAAAGCCCGTTCCTATTGATGAAAACATTGCGTTTTAAAATTCAAATCTTCATCATCATTCGTGTCATTCATGAAAAAAATTCGTGTCATTTGTGTTTAAACAAAAAAAGACCGCTTCTTTCGAAACAGTCTTTAAATATTTTAATGCAAATCTTAATCTTTCATTCTTGCGATCACATCAATACCTCCTTTTGTGATATCCCCGATTTTACAAACGATTTCAGTATCCAAAGGAAGGAAAACATCCATTCTTGAACCGAATTTTATGAAACCGAATTCATGACCGGCTTTTGCATCATCTCCTTCATTACAATAGAAAACGATCCTTCTGGCAACATATCCTGCAATTTGTCTGAACACGACTTTATGGTTGGTTAAACTTTCCACAGCCACGGTTGTTCTTTCGTTTTCTGTAGAAGATTTCTCATGCCATGCTACAAGGTATTTTCCGGGATGATATTTTTTGTAGATCACTTTTCCAGAAACAGGAAATCTACAAATGTGAACATTCAAAGGAGACATGAAAATGGAAACCTGAATTGCTTTTTCTTTCAAAAACTCGGTTTCTTCGACTTCTTTGATCATTACCACTTTTCCGTCAACGGGAGCAATAACGTTTTCTCTGTGATCCTGAATATCACGGTTCGGAACTCTGAAAAACCAAAATACCAAACTGTACACAACCAATAATGGTAAAATGATCAACAGCGACCACATTTTAAGGAAATAAATAGCCAAAACAGCCAACACTATGAAAAGGATGGTTGCTACCGTAATCGTTCCTTTTGATTCTCTATGTAATTTCATGAGATTAAATAAATTTTTCTAAAATAAAGTACAAATATACGACAGGCGCGCAGATTAAAAAACTATCCAGACGATCTAATACACCACCATGCCCCGGAATGATGTTTCCGCTGTCTTTTACACCGAAATTTCTTTTCAGCTGACTTTCCACAAGATCACCCAACGGCGCAAATGCAGCCACTAAAAAGCCAACAATCATCCAGTTTCCGCGAAGGTCATGCTGATATTTTTCAATGAAATAAGATAAAATTAAAGTTAACACAACTCCACCGATATATCCTTCCCAGGTTTTTTTAGGTGAAATTTTAGGTGCCATTTTATGTTTTCCGAAGAATTTCCCTGTTAAATAGGCAAAAGTATCGCTACTCCATATTAAAATAAACAAGAAAAGCACTTCTAAGGAAAATGTATCCTCGTAAGTGGAATATTTCGGTAAGCCCAATGCAAAGCTGAACGGGAGAGCCACATAAATGACTGTAAAAATAAGTTTTCCGCTGTCGTAGTATAATTCGCTCGGATATTTAAATAACGTAATAACAGCTATTAAAATTAATAATAAAGCCAATATTTCCGTTAATCTGAAATCAAAATAGAAGTCATGGTGGAAATATCTTTTAGAAAACATATAAAAGATCAAGATGACCAACGGAAAAACGATCCATTTTTCATAGCTTTTTCCGAACTTCATGATCTTGAAGCATTCCCAGGAACCGACAGTTAATAACAATGTTATTAATCCGTAATAAAGATACTGCTGTTTCACAAGATCCGGAGAAATGCCATTGATCAGCTGAGCTCCCAGCGGAGTCGTGCAAAGAATAATGACTGCTACGTAAACAATCCCGGAAATGGTTCTCTGAATAAGATTTTTGTCCAAAATGTAAAATTTAGAAGTTCTGCCTAATCCTCAAGCAGCAATAAAAAAAGTTTGGTATTCGCATTAGACGAGGTATCTAATTTAGACTGGCTTCCACTGATGGAAGTAAGATTCTTGATATTCCCTGTTCTTTTGATCTTTCCCATCGCATCATTAAGGTTATTCACGATCTGTGAAACATTCGCCATGATAATGATTTTTGAAGGAAGTCTCGAAGAATGATAATGAAGAATATTATTGTGAGACAGCATAATCCTGCCATCATAAGCGATCAGATATTCACAAGTGATAAAAGCTGCATCGTTGGAAAGCTCCAATTCCGGAGTGTAAGGAATTTTAACGACATTCAAAAAGTTCTGAAGATCTTTATCACAACAGAAAATAGAGCTGACTCCTTCTATTCTCAGGATTTGATGTAAGGTTTGCAACGCCTCCGATTCATCCGCACAGTAATTGAAAAAACCGCCCGAATGTGTAAACAATTGGGCAAACTTATAGTCGAGATCAGCATTTTTCAGCGAATCCCCTAATTTTTCCAAACTCTGCGCGTCTTCTTCTTCAGACTGGTTGGTAAGTTTGCTTACAATCTTCTTGAAT